>JACCDH010351003.1_pt1 | contig 24625 bp, 19 predicted proteins | sample 7442481 | NCBI WGS metagenome assembly JACCDH01 (sample SAMN15323433, study PRJNA562643) | freshwater metagenome | isolation source: river surface water | place: USA:Blue River Watershed | collected 2017-08-15
AGATAGCTTAGTGAGCGTAAAAGCAACCGCCACGCTGTTAAATGACAGTAGCTATACCATCGTGTATAGTGTTTCCGTTAAAGAAGGCTGGCAAGTATATGGAACAACACCCTCTAATGAATCAGACCCAATCACTACTGCACCTAAGTTATCTTTTGCATTAGAGACTGCCCACTATTTAGATAATCCCGTTTTTTCTATAAATGCCATCCTGCAAAAAGATCCCCTTTTTGAAAAAGCATTTATTTTTCCGGGTCCATTTGAGGTAAAGTCCACCATTGCCATTACAGGATTTCAGCCAGATACCCTAAGGGGCAGCTTGGTTTTAGCTATTGCAAAGGGCAATGAGTTTTATGAGAAAGAAATTCCAGTATCCTTATTTTTAGCCAACGGAAAAAAGACCGCGGGTGTACAAATCCTATTGCCTTCGACCGCCACGACCCCACCAGCAGGTGCTTGTGGGGAAGCCGCTCACGATAGTGCACAATCAAGTTTATGGACGGTATTTGTACTTGGCTTTTTAGGCGGGTTAATTGCTTTGATTACCCCTTGTGTATTTCCAATGATTCCGGTTACTGTTTCCTTTTTTACAAAACGTTCTAAAACTAAAAAGCAAGGAATTGCCAATGGATTAATTTATGGCTTAAGTATTTTCTTGATTTATGTATTGGCAAGTTTGCCTTTTCATATCATGGGCAATGTGCAGCCAGAAATTTTCAATAGCATTTCTACTAGCCCTGTATTAAATATCATTTTCTTTGTCATCTTTATTTTCTTTTCAATTTCCTTTTTTGGTTATTTTGAAATCACCCTGCCATCTGGTATTGCCAATAAAGCGGATGCCAAAAGTGGATTGGGAAGTTTGGGTGGCATTTTTTTCATGGCCATCACTTTAGCCATTGTTTCTTTCTCTTGCACAGGCCCAATTTTGGGTACTTTATTAGTAGGTTCCTTGCAAGGTGGCGCCTGGGCTTTAACTATGGGAATGGCGGGATTTGGCGTGGCCTTGGCTTTGCCCTTTACCTTGTTTGCTATCTTCCCACAATGGTTACAAAGCTTGCCTAAATCGGGTGGATGGTTAGATACCGTAAAAAAAGTATTGGCCTTTTTAGAATTGGCTTTGGCATTTAAGTTTTTATCTAATGCTGATTTAGTTCAACATTGGGGATTGCTTCAACGAGAAGTATTTTTAGGATTGTGGGCGTTGATAAGTATTGGATTGGCATTGTATTTATTTGGAGTAATTCATTTACCACATGATCATAAAGGCGCTAAAGTTTCATTAGGCCGTAAAATGGGTGGTTTATTGGCTGTTGCATTCTCAGCAGTATTAGTAATGGGCATCTTTCCTAAGAACGCACATCTTATCAAATTCTTAAGCGGATTTCCTCCCCCTAGTCATTATAGCTTATTTGCAAAACCTACAGATGATAATCATGGTGTGCAGGCTAATGTGGTCAATGATTATCAAAAAGCATTGTCTTTAGCTAAGGAACAAAATAAGCCTATCTTAATTGACTTTACCGGCTGGGCCTGTGTGAACTGTCGTAAGATGGAGGAAAATGTATGGACAGATCCTGCAGTGGCTAGTTATATTAAAGACCATTTTATCCTTGTTTCTTTATATGTCGACGACAAACAGTTGCTGCCTGTTGAACAACGTTTTAAATATACAAGCAAGGCAGGCACTGAAAAAGCAATCAATAGTGTTGGAGATTTATGGGCCACTTTCCAAGCTGAAAACTTTAATCAGGTAACTCAGCCTTTATATGTTGTGATGAGTCCAGACCAACAATTGCTATCTAATCCAGTGGGGTATACGCCGGATGCAGAAGTGTATTTACAATGGCTACAGTGTAGTGTTGCAAAGGGAAAGCCTTAAAGACTCATTCCTCTTTCGTTCATCATCTTTCTTAAATTAATTAAACCATAACGCATTCTACCTAAAGCGGTGTTAATGCTGCAATTGGTCATTTGCGCAATTTCTTTGAAGCTTAGGTTTGCGTAATGTCTTAATACAATTATTTCTCTTTGCTCTTCAGGCAATAAATCCACTAACTCCTGAATATTACGATGCGTTTGACTACGCGTCATTTTATAATCTGCTGAATGGTCAGCGTGCTTAATCACTTCAAATAAATCTTGATCGTCGCTTGTTTTAATTGTAGGCGTACGCTTTACTTTTCTAAAATGATCTACACAAAAATTATGGGCAATACGTAAAGCCCATGGTAAAAACTTGCCCTCGTCGTTGTATTTATTTAATTTCAAGTTGTGGATGATCTTGATAAAAATATCCTGAATTAAATCTTCTGCTAAATAACTGTCTTTTACCATAAATAAGATGGCATTGTAAATTCTTTCTTGGTGACGGTCAATTAAGGCATCAAATGCACGAGTGTTTCCTTCTTGAAATTGCTGAATCAATTCGTTGTCGGTAAGTTGTACGGTTTTGTTCATTTTTGTTTTTTATAGGTCTTCGAAGACTAAGTAAGGGTGTACTTAGTTGGGTTAGTAATGGAAAATTACCCCCTATTGCAATCCGTTTTTCATTTGTTGAAAACGAAAAATACGCTTCAAGGATATCCACATCCCATTCTTATGCCTAAATACAAAAGAATATCGCTTTTGGCACAACCAATTGGAGTGGATTGTGTTATTTTGCTATATGGCAGCAGGTAAAAAAGGGAAGGATTTTATAGAAGTAGTTGGAGCAAGGGTGCATAATTTAAAAAATGTATCTGTTGCATTTCCGCGTGACCAATTTATAGTGGTAACTGGGGTTTCAGGAAGTGGAAAGTCCTCTTTAACCATTGATACTTTATTTGCTGAGGGCCAAAGACGTTATGCAGAGAGCTTGTCCTCTTATGCCCGTCAGTTTATGTCCCGTATGGGTAAACCGGATGTAGATTATATTAAAGGGCTTTGTCCGGCTATTGCCATTGAGCAAAAAGTAACTACCCGAACCCCTCGCAGTACCGTGGGCAGCATGACGGAGTTGTACGATTACTTTAGGGTGTTTTTTGCAAGAATTGGTAAGACCTATTCCCCCATTAGTGGGCAGGAAGTCAAAAAGCATGATGTGCAGGATGTGCTTACCTATATCCAAAAAGGCAAACTGGGAGACAAAATGGTCATTCTAGTTCCATTTAAACAACAATCCAAAAGAGATATTGCAGAGGAGTTAAATATATTGGTGCAAAAAGGATTTACCAGAATTTACTTAAGGGCTGCTAAAGCGGACCCCGAGATTTTAAGAATTGAAGATGCGTTGGCGCTTTCCAAAACAGAACTTACTAAAAAAGTAAAAGCGCATGAAGTGTATGTGCTTATCGATAGAATTATTGTAAAAGATTTTGACGAGGATGATATACACCGTTTAACAGATTCAATTGGCACTGCCTTTTATGAAGGAGAGGGCGTGTTGTGGGTCGAAAAGAACAACACTACCTTACAAGACTTTAATAATAAGTTTAGTTTGGATGGAATAGAATTTGATGAACCTACTCCTAATTTATTTTCTTTTAATAATCCCTATGGAGCCTGTCCTACCTGCGAAGGGTATAGCCAGGTGCTAGGTATTGATGAAAATTTGGTGATTGCCAATCCATTTTTATCGGTATATGATGGAGGTGTGGCCCCCTGGAAAGGCGAGAAATTAAGTTGGTGGAAGGATCAGTTTGTCAAAGAAGCAGGCAAAACGGGATTTCCAATACATCAGCCCATTAACAAATTAACAAAAGCGCAATACACACAGCTTTGGAAAGGAACCGGCAAGGCCTTGGGTATTGATGATTTTTTTAAAGATGTAGAAGCGCATTTATATAAAGTACAGTTCCGAGTTTTATTAAGTCGCTATCGTGGACGAACCAACTGCCCGGAATGTAATGGATACCGTGTGCGTAAGGAAGCCTTGTATGTAAAAATTGGCGGGAAGCATATTGGTGAATTATGTGCCATGCCAGTAAGAGAATTACAGCAATGGTTTAAGGATTTAAAATTATCAGCGCATGACAATGAAATTGCAAAACGTATTTTAGTGGAGATAGAACAGCGCATTCAAACCTTAATGGATGTGGGCTTGGGCTATTTAACGCTAAGCCGTTTGGCGAATAGTTTAAGTGGTGGAGAAAGTCAAAGAATACAATTAACAAGATGCTTGGGCAGTAATTTGACCAACTCCTTATATATTTTGGATGAGCCTAGTATTGGTTTGCATTCAAGAGATACAGAAAGACTAATTAAAGTTTTACAAAATCTTAGAAACTTAGGCAATACGGTAGTGGTGGTAGAGCATGACGAACAAATTATGCGCCAGTCTGATCATATTATTGACATGGGCCCGCTGGCTGCCCACCAAGGAGGAGAAGTAGTAGCAGTGGGTACGGCTGCGGAACTGATGAAAGACAAAAAAAGTTTAACCGGTAAATATTTAAAAGGAGAATTGTTTATTCCAGTTCCTGCAAAAACAAGACCGGCCAAACATTTTGTAAAATTAGAAGGTGCCCATTTACATAATTTGCAAAATGTAAATGTAGATTTCCCTTTACAAAGCTTATGTGTAGTGAGTGGAGTGAGTGGAAGTGGCAAAACTACTTTGGTAAAGAAAGTATTGTACAATGCGCTCTTAAAAGCAAAGCAGCAACCTACGGAAATAGTGGGAGGCTATGCGGATATTAAAGGAGATTTACATTTAATAGATGCTATTGAAATGGTGGATCAAAATCCCATTGGTAAATCTTCCAGAAGCAATCCGGTCACCTATATCAAGGCTTATGATGCTATCAGAGATGTATACTCCAAACAAGCGCTTTCAAAAATTCGCGGATTCCAACCCAAGCATTTCTCTTTTAATGTGGATGGAGGTCGTTGTGATACCTGTAAGGGAGAGGGCGAACAATTGGTAGAAATGCAATTTTTGGCCGACGTACATTTAACCTGTGAGGACTGTGGCGGTAAGCGATTCAAAGAATCGGTATTAGAAGTGCACTATAAGGGCAAGAGTATTTATGATGTGTTAGAAATGAGCGTGGATGAAGCGATCGAATTCTTTAAGGAAGAAAAAAATATTGTTCTTGCTATTAGTCCATTACAAGAAGTGGGATTGGGCTATGTGAAGCTGGGGCAGAGTAGTAGTACTTTAAGTGGTGGAGAGGCGCAACGTGTAAAACTCGCTAGCTTCTTAGGCAAAGGAAAAGCCAATCAAAAAATGTTATTCATATTTGATGAACCTACAACCGGACTTCATTTTCATGATATCCATAAATTATTAAAAGCTTTTAATGCTTTAATTGACCAAGGCCACTCTTTAATTGTTGTGGAACACAATACCGATGTGATTAAGGCCTCCGACTGGGTCATTGACATGGGTCCCGAAGCAGGTGACGCAGGTGGAACCGTTGTTTATGCTGGTGTGCCAAGTGGTTTAGCCAAATGCAAGTCTTCTCAGACTGGGAAGTACTTAGGATAAATTCTATGTAACTTATTGAAAAACAAATAATTACAATTTTTAAAGTTGTTTCTGTAAATATTTATGCACTAAATTTATGCAACTGAAAAATAGTTGCATAAATTTACATGACAAAGAAAGATAAACTACTTGAAAGGTTCTTAAGTATTCCCAAGGATTTTACATTTGATGAATTGAGCGCTGTACTAAAAAGTATGGGTTTTGAGATTGAAAATAAAGGTAAAACCTCTGGTTCAAGAGTTGCTTTTGTCCATGTAAATTTCAATAAACACATATTGATTCATAGACCTCACCCTGGCAAAATAATAAATAGCGTTTACTTAAAAAACATCATCATTGATCTTACTTTAAAACAAATTATATGAATAATACATTAAACTATAAAGGCTTCTTTGCATCTGTTTCTTTTGTTGAAGAAGACAATATCTTGTTTGGTAAAATTGAAGGGATTGATGATTTAATCATGTTTGAAGGAACGTCAGTTATAGAATTAAAAAATATGTTCAAAAAATCTGTAGAAGACTATATAGAACTTTGCAAACAAACAAATAAGCCATGCTTAAAAAGCTTTAAGGGATCCTTTAATGTCCGTGTAAAACCTGAAATTCATCAAAGGGCTGCTATGATTGCTACCGCAAAAGGGATTAGCTTAAATCAATTTGTACAAAAAGCGCTTGTGAAAGAGATTGAAGCTGCTTAGAAATTAATGCTACTCAACAATTATTTCTTCATTTGAATGCCGGGTCTTTTTTTGGATTTCTATTTTTTTTCTTCCAGCCTCTTTAAGCGCTTTATCTAATATCATTTCAATTTGGCCATTGACACTTCTAAATTCATCCTCAGCCCACTTTGCTAAAGCAGTAAATGTATCTTCGTTTATTCTTAGTACAAAGTTCTTCTTAGTTAACGACATAATAACAATTTGATAAGTTGGTTAATTTATTTAATAAAGGGAACCTGTGTTAATTACTGGAGATGCGGCTTTTTCGCCACATAATACGACCATTAGATTGCTTACCATGGCTGCTTTCTTTTCATCATCTAAAACCACTATATCTTTTTCAGATAACATTGCAAGCGCCATTTCAACCATTCCGACAGCCCCTTCTACAATTTTAGTTCTGGCCGCAACTATTGCAGTTGCTTGTTGTCGTTGTAACATAGCGCCTGCAATCTCTTGTGCGTATGCTAAGTGACTAATTCTTGCGTCTGTAACAATAATACCAGCTTTAACTAAGCGATCATTTAGTTCTTGAATTAACATTTCCATTACTTTATCACCACCATCACGTAAGGTAATTTGTGCATGTTCGTCCTCAATATTGTCATATGGATAGCTGGTTGCTAAATGTCTAACAGCAGCCTCGCTTTGATTACGAATATAATCGTTAGAATTACTTACGTCAAATACTGCTTTGTAGGTGTCATTAATCTCATATAATATAACTGCAGCTATTTCTATGGGATTTCCCAGTTTATCATTTACTTTAAGTTTTGTGCTTTCTATACTTTGTGATCGTAACGACACTTTTAATTTTGTATACAAAGGGTTTACAAATTGCAAACCATTTTGTTTTACGGTTCCAACATATTTACCAAAAAAGGTCAGCACAATACTATAATTCGGTTCAATAACCATTAAGCCTTTAATTAAAAATGCAGCTACTAGCAATAGCAATATCCCAAACATAACGCCGCCTGTATTATTCATTTGAGCATTGGTTATAATAACACTAATTCCAAATATTGCACTTGCCAACGCGATGAGGGCCGCTTTATATCCATCTAAAGAATGTTTAATTTGTTCCATAATAGTAATTTGATATTATAATGATATCATAAATGTAATTCTTTTCAATAATTTTCACAAAATATTTTGTGTAACTAAAAATATAGTTATAATATTGACTAATAAATTAGTTAGAAAGTAAAATAAGACACCATGAAAAAACTGACACAAGCCGAAGAACAAATTATGCAAGCCTTATGGGCATTGGATAAGGGAGGATTTATTAAGGATGTACTAGAGGCATTAGAGGAACCTAAGCCACACCATAATACTGTGGCTACGCTTTTAAAAATCTTGGTGGAAAAAGAGTTTGTGGGTATTCAAAACCCGAACCGAAACAATTTTTATCACCCTTTAGTGAGTAAGGAGGCCTATTCCGCAAAAAGAATAGAGGGTTTAACTGAAAGTTATTTTGAAGGGTCCTATTCTAATGTGGTATCCTTTTTAGTAGATAAAAAACAAATGTCGATTCAGGATTTAGAATTGCTTTTACAACAATTAAAAAACAAAAGCCATGACTAGTCAAACACTGCTTTTTTATATATTGAAAACAATATTTATCTCTAGTCTTTTTGTTGCCTATTATTGGTTGGCACTCAGAGATAAAAAGTTTCATTACTATAATAGATTTTATTTATTATCTGCGTCGGTAATAAGTTTAATAGCTCCATTACTAAATTTAAATTGGTTTAGTGTAGAAGAGCCAGTTATAATATATCGCTCTAGTGAATTAATGCAATTTGTATTACCAACAACTACCAGTCATAGTGGAATTACTTTGGATTGGTCAGACTATGTCTTAGTTATTGCTAGTTTAATAACCCTTACTTTATTGGGATTTCTTTTAATGCATATCATAAAGATTCAATTACTGAAAAAGAAATGGGAAGTAACAAATATGGAGGGATTTGATTTTATAAATACCAATGAAGAAAATGCGCCATTCTCTTTTTTGAATAATTTATTTTGGAAACAATCTATTTCATTACAAGAAGAAGGAGGTCAACAAATATTTAAGCACGAAATCACCCATATTCAGCAAAAGCATACCTGGGACAGAATATATTGTCAAATTATTGCTTCTGTATTTTGGATGAATCCATTTAATTGGATTATCCAAAAGGAATTAGTTGCAATTCATGAATTTATTGCAGACGAAGAAGCGGTAGGGAATAGTAATGTAGAGGCTTTTGCAAAAATGTTATTACAAACCCATTACGGGAATCATTTTTTAAGTCCGACTCACTCATTTTTTTATTCATCCATTAAACGTAGATTAATTATGTTAACCACTACCAAAAACACAAAATATTCTTACCTAAGAAGGGTAATGGTACTGCCTATTTTAATTGCAACAATTTGTTTGGTTTCTATTAAAGTAAATGCAAGTGAGAAAATTGATAATAAGCTTACAATTATTAAGAAACATATTGAAGCATATATAAGTGATACAACTCAAGCATATTTGAGTGATACAACCAATCCCACTGATAAAATTGGTTTAAATGCACTCCCAACACCACCAATTCCGCCAAAACCATCATTGGTAAATCCTATTTATTTTGTAGATGGGGTAAAAATTACTGAACAGCAAATAAATGCGATTCCTCTAGACAATATTAAATCAGTAAATATTTTAAATTTGGAACAGGCTATTAAAAAATATCCGGAAGATGGTAAAAACGGAGTTGTAGAAATTTTCTTAAAAGAGTTACAAAGAAAAGATCAGTTGCCAAATAAGGAATGGAGTAATATTATTGCAAATCAAAATGCGGGTATTGGTCAAAACCAAGTAAGGCGTTTAGAATTAGCAAGTGGCGTTAATTTAGAATTAAAAGGCTCTATTGATACAAATAATACGAAGCTTCCTCCTTTGTTTGTTTTGGACGGTTTGCCCATTAAAAATATTTCTACCGTACCTCCTAATGAAATTGAATCTATAAGTGTCTTGAAGGATGCAGCATCTATATCTTTATATGGGAATGCAGGAAAAAATGGAGTAGTCTTAATCACAACCAAAAAAGGTATAAAAGGCAATCTTCAGCATAAAATGGAAGATGTTACAGTTATTGGATACGGAAATATAGACAAAGATGGGGAAGCGGAAATTACAGTTTTCAATACTCCAAAAATTCAAAAAAATGCGGACCCTTCTAAAAATATCGAACCTATATTTTATACTGCTCAAAAGCCTGCAGAATTTCCAGGTGGCTCTAAAGCTTGGACAGCCTATTTAATGAAAAATTTAGACAGAGATTTACCCTATAGAAATAAAGCAGTTCCTGGGAAGTATACCATTAAACTTAATTTTGTCGTTAATAAAAACGGAGATGTAAAAAATGTGATTGCCGAGAATAATCCGGGATTTGGAACTGCGGCAGAAGCTATTCGTGTAATTGAAAATGGACCTAAATGGATTCCTGCTGAGCAAAACGGGATTAATGTAAACTACTTGGTAAAGCAAACAATCGTATTTACTGTATCAAAAGAGTAAATAAAAATCTAATTGCAAAATAACTCTTTGCCCCTGCATTTCTATGCGGGGGTTTTTTGAAATGGTTTTAAAAAGTAAATTTCTTGCCGTTTAAATAGATAGTAAGCAATTTTAACATATTTAATTGCTTTATACATGTTATTCCCTTTATTTTCGCCCCCAATTATAAATTAGTTTATGTCTTCAAGTGCGTTTTATATAAAAAAAGTATCCTTTGTATTGCTATTGAGCATTATGACCCAATTGGGAATGGCACAGCAATCAATCCATATCAAAGGACAGGTAACTGATAGCGCCGAGAAGAAGCAACTGCAATACGCTTCTATTACCATTTTAAGGTCGAAGGATTCCATTTTAGCGGGATCCGCAAGAGCAGATAAGGAAGGTAAGTTTCAATTACAGGTTCCAAAGGAAGGAAAGTATATTTTAATGATTAGCTATCCTCAATATGCTGCATTTGTAGACAAAGTAGATTTGTTAAATGGCCAAGAACTTAATTTAAACACTATTTACTTAAATACGAAAGCGCATTTACTAAAGGAGGTAATTATAAAAAGTACCGTATCTGCAATTCGCATAAAAGGGGATACGACCGAATATAAAGCGGACAGTTTTCGCGTTTCGCCCAATGCAGATGTGGCGGAATTGTTGAAAAAAATGCCAGGCATTCAAGTAAATGCAAAAGGAGAGATCACGGCACAGGGGGAAAAAGTAAACAAAGTGTTGGTAGACGGTGAAGAGTTTTTCAGCGACGATCCAGCAGTGGTTACAAAAAACATTAGAGCAGATATTGTAGATAAAATACAGGTTTTTGATAAAAAATCAGATCAAGCCAATTTTACAGGGATTGATGATGGCCAAAAAACTAAAACTATTAATGTCCAATTAAAAGAAGATAAAAAGAACGGCTATTTCGGGAAAGCAGAAATTGGTTCCAACTTTGGACAATATAACAATGGAAAATTTATGGCCAATGCTTTTAAGGGAAAGAAAAAAATGGCTACATATTTTACCCAAGATAATACACGTTTTGAAGCGTTGAATTGGGATGAGTCTAGGAATTATTCTGATGGAGGTAATACCAATACAGAATTGAGTGAAGATGGAGGCGTTATGATTAGCTTTAGTAGTGAAGGAGAGTTTGGTGACAATGTTGGATTGCCAAATCAACAAAGTGCAGGATTGGTATTTGGTAATAAATGGACAAAAGCATCTACTAATAATAGTGCGCAATACCAGAATTTAGTGATGGACGCTTTGGGACTAAGTTACACTAAGACAATTTTGCCTGATTCTTCTTTTGTGAACAATACCAGTAATGAACAACGCAGTGATAAAAAGAAGTTTAAAGTAAATAGCATTAACGAATGGGGGACAGATAGTACAGGCTTATTTAAAATTACCCTCAAAGCAGCGGATGTAATTAAGAAAAGCAATACTGAATATAACGGAGAGACCTTGGGGGAGTCAGGTCAATTAATTAATAGATCCAATAGATTAAGTGTTTTGAGTGAAGATGATAAAACATTGGCGACGAATGTAAGTTATCGTTTAAAATTTGCTAAAAAGGGAAGAACTATTTCATTCGTTTCTGATATGAATTTTAATGATAGGATGCAGGATGGTGCTTTAATTGCCAATAATGAATATTTTAATTTTGGAGGGACAGTCGTTAAGCAAGACGCCGCCAATCAACTTAAAGTTAATAAGCAAAATACGAGTGCTATCAATTCCAATGTGGTATACACAGAGCCTTTGGGAAAAAAGTCCTTTTTAATTTTAAAATATGCTATCAATGTAGGTAAAAACGACGCAGAGCGAAATACCTATGACAATACAGGGAATACCTCTTCTTCGTCGATAATGAATGCTAGCAATAGGATTGACTCCTTAAGCAATCATTTCATTTTCAATACAGTCAACAATGCAGGTTCTGTGAGTTACAGATTTGTTGAGAAAAAGTATAACTGGGTAGTAGGTTCTGGTTTCGGTACTGCTCATTATGAAATGAAGGATATGGCCTTGAATGCAACTAGGGCCATCAATTTTACTAATTTCATCCCCTCTTTTAGTTTTAATTATAATCCTAAGCAACAAAGACGTTTTAAACTAGATTACTCGGGCAAGACGCTCAATCCTTCTTTGTTGCAAATTCAACCTATTATTGATAATAGCGATCCTTTAAATGTAAATATTGGTAACGCCAACTTACAACAAGGATTCACTAATTCCATTAACCTGAGTGCGAATGATTTTAAAGTTTTGAAAAGTAGATATATTTTCATGAATCTTAATTATTCAAATACAAGCAATGCAATTAGCAATAGTACTACAGTAGATGCCTTAGGTAGAAGAGTAAATCAATACATTAATGTACAAGGCAATTATAATCTTACTGGAAATCTTTACTATGGATTGGATGTATACAAAGGATTACAATTGGGAGTCAATGTGAATGGAGGTATAGGCAGGTATGTAAACAAAATAAATGGATTGAGAAACGTAAACGACAATACCAATATCAGCTATGGGATTAACTTAAGTTTTTGGGGAGAGAAATGGTATAACTTTTACTTTAACGCAAGCGCCAACGATAATAAAACAGTTTCTAGTATAAGGCCGGGAAGTGCAACTGATTATTGGACTTATAACATCAATGGTAATCCTCAATTAAAATTCAAGAAAATCAAAACCTATTTTGATTTGAATATTGATGCTACTATTTATCAAAAATCTGCAGTATTCCCAAATCAAAGAGATGTATTTATTTTTAGCCCATCTGTTAGAAAAGTGTTGGGTAAGTCGGATAGTTGGGAGCTAAAATTATTTGTTTTTGATTTGTTAGATCAGAACACAAACATACAAAGAAATATCTCCAGTAACTTTGTTGCTGAAACTAGCTTTAATGGGGTAAGAAAGTATGTAATGTTCAGTGTCATTTATAATTTTAGTAAAAACGGGAAGCCATCCAATATGGGCTTTTAATAAAGATCAATTATAACTATGAAATATTTATATATTACCCTTTTCTCATTGCTTGGTTTAGGTACTAGTGCACAAACTACTTTTATTACAAGTGGGAAAATTACCTACGAACGTAAAATTGCACAACACACTTTAATGGAATCTTTACAATCAGACGAGGGCATGGAAGATGCTTGGGCGGAAGAATTAAAAAAAATGTTCCCCAAATTCGTGAATGATTATTATATACTGGAATTTAAAGAAAATCAGACGCTGTATAAAATGGAAAAAGAAAATCCAGACAACAAGTATATGGTGTTTGGATTTAAGCCTACAGAATCTGACTTAATTGTTCAAGATTTCTCCAATGCAACTACCTTAATGAATAAAACACTATTTGAAAATGAATATTTTATTAAAGATAGTTTGCCAACCTACCAGTGGAAAATTACCGGGGAGCTTAGGGATATTGCAGGTTTTGAATGCAAGAAGGCTGTCACTAAAATTTGCGACTCCGTAGTAGTGGTAGCTTTTTATACAGATCAAATTATGGTAAAGGGAGGCCCTGAAAGTTTTAATGGATTACCAGGTATGATATTAGGTTTAGCTATTCCTAGATTATCTGAAACAATTTATGCAACCAAGCTAGAGCTAGTGACTCCTCAAATTTCATTGCCAGCTCAAGGCAAAGCTAAGGTAGTAAAGCGAAGTCAAATTGATACAGACCTTAAAAAAGGTTTAGAGCAATGGGGCAAATTTGGCAAGGTAATTGCCTGGGCTGCTAGTTTATAATGTATTATGCATTTTGTTTTTACAAGAAAACTACCTTAATCTATCCGCACTTTTCACCATCTGTTCATCCTTGTAAATTTTAACCATGGCTAAAATTTGCAAAACCGGGATGACAAATAAAGCAAGGGAAGGAAGTGTAAACCCACCTCCTGGATTGGCAACCACTATTTTGTAAACAAAGAATCCAACTAAGCAAGACAATAAAAAATTAAGGACCGTTACCTTTAATTGTAACATACGGTTGCCATATAAGAAGATGGTAATAAAACTTAGGCAGGCGCTAAATGCCAAGGAGATTAAAGTACTGTATTGTGCACTTCCATTTATTTCTAATGCAAATGGAGTGGGTGTATAATAAAAAGGGAATCGCAATACTGAAAAAGCAGCTGCGCTTGCTAGTAATAACCAAATGCTTTGTATTCTTTGTATCATAGTATAAAGTTACACTATTATCCTAATTCAGGATACAATACAAACTGCTCCATAAATTTATTGACCTCTTTCTTGGTATTTGCTAATACGGTTTCGTTATCTGCATTCATTAATGCTGTGTCAATAGCCTCTACCACAAATGGTATATGTCCTTCGTTCATGCCGCGGGTTGTAATAGCAGCTACTCCAAAACGAATACCTGAAGTTACAAATGCCGACTTATCATCATAAGGCACCATATTTTTATTAGCAGTAATATCAGCATGACCTAATACTTGCTCCGCTTTTTTACCGCTAATGTTTTTATTTCTCAAATCAATTAACATTAAGTGGTTGTCGGTACCACCACTAATGATTTCATATCCTTTTGCAACAAATGCGGCAGCCATGGTTTGCGCATTCTTTTGTACTTGCTTCGCGTATACAGTAAAATCATCTGAAAGGATCTCGCCAAAAGCGATGGCTTTAGCGGCTATCACATGCTCCAATGGTCCGCCTTGTGTGCCTGGGAATACAGCCATATCAATTACATTAGACCATAATCTTAAATTCCCTTTTACATCTTTTAAGCCTAAAGTATTCTCTCCGTCCTTCGCCATCATAATCACCCCACCACGCGGTCCACGTAAAGTTTTATGGGTAGTAGAGGTAACAAAATGACAATGGTTAAATGGAGAATTCAATAATCCTTTGGCAATTAAACCAGCAGGGTGTGCAATATCGGCAAGTACAAAAGCACCTACTTCGTCTGCCACTTTTCTAATTCTTGCGTAGTCAATATCACGGCTATAGGCACTCGCCCCACATATAATTAATTTTGGTTTATGTGTTCTTGCTTGGCTTTCCAACATCTCATAATCTATCAAGCCTGTTTCTTTTACTACACCATAAAAATGGGGCTTGTAGGTTTTGCCTGAAAAATTAACCGCACTTCCGTGTGTTAGGTGACCACCCATGCTTAAGTCCAATCCTAAGATGGCGTCACCAGGTTGTAAAATAGCCAACATCACTGCGGCATTAGCCTGAGCACCACTATGTGGTTGAACGTTGGCATACTCAAGCCCAAATATTTCTTTTAAACGGTCGATTGCTAATTGCTCCGTTTTATCTACAATCTCACAACCGCCATAATATCTTTTTCCAGGATATCCTTCTGCATATTTATTGGTCATTACACCACCCATGGCTTGCATCACTTGTAAGCTGGTAAAGTTTTCAGAGGCAATTAATTCAATGCCACGTCTTTGTCTTTGTAATTCTTGATTAATAATGTCAAAAACTAAAGTATCTCTTTGCATAGTTCAATATTTTATAAAATAATGGGATGGTTGTATCTACTATTTGGCAAAAATAAACCATTCTAAAGGCCATGCAAAGCTTTCTTTACACAGTTGGGGGTGTAATATCCACATTTACAATAGGTTTGCTGTATTTGGGCCGTTAAATAACGGAATTGGTTTGAAAATTGACCTATTACTAACGGTTATTTGCTATTTTTACCCTCCCCAAAAAGGAAAATCATGAAGGCTATTATACCGGTTGCAGGAGCAGGTGCAAAATTGCGACCACATACCTATACACAACCTAAGGCATTAATCCCCATTGCTGGTAAAACCATTTTGAGTTTTATCGTGGATCAATTAAAGGAAGTGGGTATTGATGAATATATTTTTATTGTGGGTTATTTAGGAGAAAAAATTCAGGATTATGTGGAGCAAACCTATCCTAATTTAAAGACTCATTTTGTCTACCAAAATGATCGTCAGGGTACGGCGCATGCTATTCAACTTACCAAGGAAATTGTTGGAAATGACCCTGTTTTCATTTCATTAGGAGATACCATTTGCGAATTTGAAATTAGAGAAGTGATTGCCAGTCCAACAAGCATGTTGGGTATTAAAAAAGTAGATGACCCTACACAGTTTGGGGTGGTAGAATTGGACGAAGAGGGTAAAGTGTTACATGCCGTAGAAAAACCATCCATTCCCAAAAGCAATAATGCATTAGTTGGCTTATATAAAATAAAGGAGTCTTCTGTTTTATTTGATTGTTTTCAGCAATTGGTAACAGAGAATATCAAATCCAATGGAGAGTATAATTTAACCGATGCGTTGGAATGCATGATTAAAAAAGGAATTTGCTTTGATACTTTCAAAGTGAAACATTGGTATGACTGCGGTAAGAAAGAATCTTTATTAGAAGCCAATGCGGTATTGTTAAAGAAGACAGGTGGCCTTGCTGTGAATCCCGAATTGTATGTAAATACGATTATTATTCCTCCAGTGAGTATTGCGGACAATTGCGTGATTGAAAACTCTATTATTGGTCCCCATGTTACTATTGGAAACAACTCGACCATCAAGAGTTCTGTTGTAAAAGAGAGTATTATTGGTACCTATACGACTTTAGACGAAGTGGTCTTGGATAATTCATTAATTGGAAGTGATGCTGCAGTGAAAGGTTTAAGTCGTACCTTAAATATTGGAGACAATACCGAAATTGATTTTGGATAATGCTTAAACACTGGTTATGCCATTTGAAAATCGAATCACACAACTTTTTAAGATTGAACTGCCCATTATTCAGGCAGGAATGGTTTGGGCAAGTGGATGGGAGCTTGCGAGTGCAGTTAGCAATGCTGGCGGTCTTGGTATTATTGGTGCGGGCAGCATGTACCCTGATGTGTTAAGGGATCAAATTCAAAAAACAAAAGCAGCTACTAGTAAACCCTTCGCGGTCAATCTGCCTATGTTGTATCCAGAATTACAAGCACATATTGATATTATTCTAGCAGAAAAAGTACCTATTGTTTTTACCAGCGCAGGCAATCCCAAAACATGGACAGCAACTTTAAAAGCAGCCGGTATTACTGTGGTTCATGTAGTAAGCAGTGCTCAGTTTGCATTGAAAGCAGAAGCAGCAGGTTGTGATGCAGTGGTTGCCGAAGGTTTTGAAGCGGGCGGTCACAATGGGCGAGAAGAAACCACTAGCATGGTCTTAATTCCTTTAGTACATAAAGCAGTTAAAATTCCAGTGATCGCTGCAGGTGGTATCGCAACGGGGGATCAAATGTTAGCCGCATTTGCATTGGGTGCAGAAGCGGTTCAAATTGGATCTCGTTTTGTGTGTAGTATGGAATCCTGTGCTCATGTACATTTTAAACAAGCCATTTTAGAATCAGGTGAAGGGGATACCCAACTTGGTTTAAAACAATTAGCACCGGTACGTTTATTGAAAAATGATTTTGCCTTACAAATTTTAGCACTAGAAAGAGAAGGACAAGGAAAGGAAGAATTGTCCGCTTTCCTTGGACGTGGCCGCGCCAAAAAGGGAATGTTTGAAGGTGATATGAAAGAGGGAGAATTGGAGATTGGACAAGTAAGTGCCATGATTGATAAAATCAAACCGGCTGCACAAATCGTACATGAAATTTGGAAAGATTTCAATGAAGGTGTGGAACACTTAAAGTCGCTCCCTTTTGGTAGAACCTTTTAGTCTTTGTGAATGGTAGTTGAATTGCCTTGTGCTGTACAAGTAATTACCAAGTCATTAATACAGACATGTTTTGGCAAATTGGCCACATACCATGCAGTGTCTGCAATATCTTCTGCTTGTAAGGGTTGATAACCTGCATATACGGCTGCTGCTTTAGTGGTGTCTCCTTTAAATCTTACTATAGAAAACTCCGTGTCTACTGCGCCGGGATGAATTGCAGTTACTTTTACATGCTGCGGCAATAAATCTATTCTTTGGGCTTTACTTATTGCATCAACTGCGTGCTTAGTAGCGCAATACACATTTCCATCTTTATATACTTCTTTACCTGCAGTGCTTCCAATATTGATAATATGACCTTCTTGTTTTATTAAGTAAGGCAATACCGCTTTAGATGCATACAATAATCCTTTTACATTGGTGTCAATCATGGTTTCCCAGTCGGCTAAATTGGCATCCATAAAGGAGTCGCGTCCCAACGCCAATCCCGCATTGTTTACCAATACATTTACTGCCTGCCATTCTGCAGGTAGATTACCTAAATATCTAAATGTATCCTCCTTGCTCTGGATATCAAATACAAGACTTAATACTTTTACGCCATATTGTTTTTGTATATCGGCAACGAGTGCTTCTAATTTTTCTTTTCTACGTGCCGTTAAAATTAAATTCCATCCACCTGCTGCAAATTTTTGCGCCATCGCTTTTCCAAAACCTGAACTTGCACCTGTAATTAAGATAATTTTTGACATGGTCGTATTTTATAGGGTAATTGCTTTTTTAAGTATTGTAAAGATAAATGAAATCTAGTTTAAGCTTGCTTTTCAGCGGCTTGAATAAACCCAAGCAATGCATGGTTGACTTGTTCGGTAGCTTCCAACATGCCCATATGTCCCACTTGTTGAAGTATCATAACATGATGAGGGGGCAAAAGTTGAGTTTGTAGTAGAGCATCTTCCAAAGGAACCGCAATATCTTCTTCTCCCACAATCATCCATATTGGAATTCGATTTTGAGAAAGTAAATGGGTGTGAGGCGGTCTGTTACGCATGGCCATTACAAATTGCACCATGGTCTCTGGACTGATATCACTTGCACTATCTATCACATCCTGTATTTTGTCTAGATGTGCTTTTTTAAAGTTATTTCCGAATAAATTTTGGGTAGCCGTTTCTAGGAATTTTTGAGTACCATGTTCTAATAGGAATTCCGCTATTTTTAAACGACTTTCTTTTTTAGCTGGGCTATCTTCAAAAGTGGTGGAATGGATTAAGCCTAATCCAATGACATGGTTTACATAATAATCTGCAAATGCCAATCCAATATACCCTCCCATACTATGGCCTAATACATAATACTTGTCTACATCTAAACTGTGCATGAGTTCATGCAACACTTCTACATAATTGCGTAGGCTGGGTGCGTGAGAATGATGAATGGATAAGGGTTTACAATGTACTCCAGGTAAATTAGGAGCAATGACGCGATAATATTGAGAAAGAAATTCAATTTGATTTTTCCAAATACTATGATCCTCACCAAATCCGTGAATCAACAGCAGGGTAGATTTTTTTTTGTTTGTGGGCGTGCTCTCTTCCTTATTTCCTTCGTCAAAATAGGCCAATTGATCTTCGCCGTAATCGTAATAGTGTAACATGGCTGCTTATTTTTTCCCTCTTTGAATAAGTCTAAATTGAAGGAAGAGGGCTATGATCATTAAGATGATCACCGAATTAGAAAAGTGCTGAGGTATCCAATGGTTGGCAATCATCAACAAAACGGTTGCTGCAAAAAATAGATATCCAAAATAGCTAGTCCATTTTTTAGAAATAAAGTAAACTGGAATAACGAATAAGTACAAGGGGTGTAGCCAGATTAAATTATAGTTTTCATGACAGGCTGTATGCAATGAAAATTGACTCATGTACAAAACCAATGCACCCCCAATCCCAAACACAAATAACAATAGAAGGTCTATTATGCCCGCTATTTTTTGGGTAACCTTGTGCTTCCAAAAAGAGACAATAAGATAAATCACCAACAATACAAGTAAGGAGTCTATTGGGTTGTCTCCCTGTGCTATAGGTTTTTTATTGAATCGAGTATGATGGGTCTCTTTCACTAAGCCTGGGTTCAATGCCATTTTATGATAGAGCAGTTTTGGCAAGAACGCTTCTTGGAATAAATCAGGAGTTTGATCGGCAACTGCACCTAATAATAAGTCAATACCTAGTCCAATCCATCCCAGTCCATTTTGATAAGGTGCAGCTACTACTTCATCTCGGTAAGAACGAATCCCAATACTGTATTGATTCATTGGGGCGTGTTTGAATAAGCCATCTTTAATGCGGGTGGTGCAATTGTCTCCAATAAAGTTGTACAAATAAAAACGATTATCGCCCATCATATTTACTTCTAAGGCCTGGTACCAGTTTTGTTTTTCTGTAGCGGTTAATTTCAAAACTTGTTCATGTACATCTCTACCATAATATTGGTATTCGTATAAAAAATTAGCGTAGGTATCGGCACTAATAAAATATTTTAAATCTCCTCTCATGAACTTTGCGAGGAAGTTAGGCGTTTCAAAATCAAAACTGCCATAGTTGTATACCCTATCGGTTTGGTGAACACTGTCAATGACACGAATGGCAGTATGCCCCCAGATGGTATACAAGTCATCGCCTGCGTCAATGGTAATTAAACTAAAACGTAGTGGAGTATTTTGAGTACTGTCCTGCGCATGAATGGTACTGTTCAAACCAAAACCTAAATTCAATATAAGAACGAGTAGGCATGCCTTGGAAAATAAATTTCTAGTGATGATACTCCCTACTTTTTTCATTGAAATTTATTTACGGCTATAGTTTGGAGCCTCTTTGGTAATATCAATATCGTGTGCATGGCTTTCTTTCATTCCAGCGTTGGTGATTTGAACGAAAGTAGCGTTTTGTAAATCCTTTACGGTTTTGGCACCACAATATCCCATCCCGGCTTTTAATCCACCCACAAACTGGTAGATAATTTCACTTAGATTTCCTTTATAGGCTACACGACCTTCAATTCCTTCTGGTACAAATTTTTTGCTATCCGTTCCTTCTTGAAAATAACGGTCGCCACTACCTTGTCCCATGGCGCCAATACTTCCCATTCCACGGTAGCCTTTAAATTTACGTCCTTCATAGATAATGGTTTCTCCAGGACTTTCTTCGGTACCTGCAAAAATGCTACCCATCATTACACAATTCGCACCAGCTGCTAATGCTTTTACCATGTCACCTGTATAACGAATACCTCCGTCAGCAATGACAGGAACATTTTTCCCTTTCAATGCTTTTGTGGCTTCCATGATCGCTGTTAACTGAGGAACGCCTGCGCCAGCTACAATACGGGTTGTACAAATAGAACCAGGTCCAATACCCACTTTTACAGCATCTGCTCCTGCATTCGCTAAAGCCAATGCGCCTTTAGCAGTCGCCACATTGCCGGCTATCACAGGCAGGTTTTTAAAATTCTTTTTTAATGTTTTTAAAGCTTCTATCACTCCTTTGCTATGTCCGTGGGCACTGTCTAAAGAAACAATATCTACCCCCACTGCATTTAAGGCAGCAGCGCGATCTAATAAATCTTTGGTAATACCTAAAGCAGCTCCCACTAATAAACGACCAATTTTGTCTTTTACTGCATTAGGGAAGGCACTTAATTGTAAAATATCTCGGTAAGTAATTAAGCCAATTAATTTTCCTTGTTTGCTGACAACAGGTAATTTTTCAATTTTATATTGTCTTAATATTTTTTCTGCTTTTCTTAAATCGGTTCCTTCTGGCGCAATGATTAAATTTTCTTTAGTCATTACTTCGCTTACTTTTCTTCTTCTATCTGTCTCAAAACGTAAGTCGCGGTTGGTTAAAATACCTACTAACTTATTTCCTTTATCTACAATCGGAATGCCACCAATTTTATTTTCCTTCATTAAAATTAACGCGTCTCCAATAGTGGCATTTACTTCTAAGGTGATGGGGTCAACAATCATACCACTTTCACTACGTTTTACTTTGCGTACTTGCTCGGCTTGACGTTCAATACTCATGTTTTTGTGTAAAATACCAATGCCGCCTTCACGCGCTAAAGCAATCGCTAAGCTGGCTTCAGTAACGGTGTCCATTGCAGCGGACAAAATAGGAACGTTAAGTGTGATGTTTTTGGTAAGTTGACTGTAGATTTTTACTTCGGAAGGAAGCATCTCAGAATAAGCCGGCATTAACAATACATCGTCGAATGTTAAGCCTTGACCAAAAATGCGGGAGTTGTTGGTAGAATTTCTTGTTGCCATAGGCAAAGGTAGCTTTTTGGCCCATTTAGGCAAAATCCTTTTTTAGATGCCTTGATATACAGCTACTTAGCTACAAGAATAGGTATTCCCGGCTAACAAATGAATATATCCATTTAGCTCCAAACTGAGTAGGTGGCTTGCTAGACTGCCATAGTCTAAATTCATTTTTTGGGCTAGGGAGTCTTTATGAATGGGTCCATTTAATTGGATATAAGTATAAATGTCTTTGGCCGTTGGATCCAGAAAGGAGGGGGTATGGGGAGCTTGGATTCTTGGAGGTGCTTGCGGCCAATTCATTTGCTCTAATAAATGAATGGGGTCATTGTACAATTGTGCAATATTATTTTGGATCAACCACAAACAGCCCTTGCTTTTGGCGTCATGAATTTTTCCGGGTGCTGCAAATACTTCTCGGTCGTAGCCGCTGGCTAATTTCGCGGTAATCATACTACCTCCTGCAATAGGACTTTCAATCACAATCGTGGCGTCACTCATCCCCGCAACAATTCTGTTTCGTTTTGGAAATTGATAAGGCATGGTGATTGTATTTTGCCTGCACTCGGTAAGTAAACCACCATGAGCAAGCATTAGCTTGGCAAGCTTTCGATGTGCGTTTGGATAAATTTGATCTAATCCATGTGCAAGTACGCCCCAGGTAGGGAGTTGATATTGTAATGCACTGGCATGTGCAATGCCGTCTACTCCTAGCGCTAAGCCACTAATCACACCCATTTTTAAATGTTGAATTCCTTCCATTAATTCCTGTACCACTTTGTGGACTTGTTGGGTATGTTGTCTTGTGCCAATGATGCTTACTAATTGAGGTAGTTGAAATGCATTAGAGCCTTGCAAGTATAAAACAGAGGGTGCGTCTGGAATTTGTGCAAGTCGGTAAGGATAATTTATAGATCCCATTGTCAAGCACGCGATTTCATTTTTATTGATAAAATCCAGTTCTTTTTCCGCTTCCTGCAAGGGCCAATCTACACTTCCCTTTTTTCGCAATGCATAAATTTGTTTTGCGGTGGAATAGTATTGCAGCAATTTATTTTTTTGTATTTCACCCATACCCGGCAACATGCTAAAGGCGATGGAATACAATAATGTTTCTTGGTCAATAGGAGGGGCTCCGGAAATTGGCTGATTCATTCCTTAAACATCGGTGCTATCCTTTGCCTTTGGAAGCGTATTAATACCTGATTTCTGAATGCCTGATATTGTATTAAGGAAGGGTAATCGTGAAACTAGTACGTCTATTTTGTGCTCTGCCCATTGGTGTGCTGTTGTCTCCAATGGGTTGGCTTGCACCATATCCTTTGGTGTTAATGCGGGATGCAGCAATTCCTTTAAGAATTAAGTATTGTGCAATGGACTCGGCACGTTTTGTGGAAAGCAATAAATTACTTGCAGCATTGCCTGTATTGTCTGTATGACCTTCTATAAGAATGGTTGCTGTTGGGCTACTTTCTAAATAATGGATGAGCGCATTTAATTCAACATTGGAGTTGCTTTTTAATTGAGCAGAATTGCTTTCAAAGAATACGTTGTTGAAATTTTTACTAAACTTTTTTTGAATTGCATTTAAATGAAAAACAAGGGTACTTCCTGAAATTTTCAGTAAGCTATCCTCGCTTAATAGCATGCTAGCATAATCATGATGGGGGCTGTTTACCTGGATACCCAAGCTGTCAAATGCGGGTAGCGCCAACACAAATAATCCACTCGTATCTACATTTACTTGCATGTAATTTGCACTATCGCTAGGATCTACGAGTCTAACAAAACCTTCTATTCCTTTTTGTGTTTTTGCATCTGCAATAAATCCTCTTAAATAATTTGTTTTATTGGCCCTAGTATTTGTAGAGAGGATTACTTTGTAAATATCTAGTCCACCTCTACTGTCTAGTCTATCACTTGCGATATATCCTTGTGTTCCATCACTTGCTACTGCAATACTTCCTTCGTTGTCAATCGTATTAATGGGATAGCCCAAATTGATAGGTTTACTCCAGTTGCCGTCTATTTTTTTTCTTGAAACAAATAAATCTGAACCTCCATAACCAGGCCATCCGTTGGATGCAAAATAAAGGGTGCGATTGTCGGCATGCATAAAAGGAGTTTGCTCATCCCCAGTGGTATTGATACCTGGTCCCAAATTCAAAGCTTCTTCCCATCCTCCTTTTTCATTTTTATAAGCTACGTAAATGTCAATCCCTCCGTACCCTCCGGGTATATTGCTACAGAAATAAAGGGCCTGTCCATCTGGTGAAATACTGGGGGCACTCTCCCAAAAATCTGAATTGATATTTTGTCCTAAATTTTTAGGCATGGACCATCCTGTTTTGGTGCGGCTCACTTTGTAAATATCATAACGTCCATAACCACGCTCTGCATAGTCTGCAGCAAAATATAAAGTTTGCAAATCCGATGATAAACTAGGACTTCCTTTTTTATCTGCCAGATTCAATGTATCTGATAAGGGAGCAGCCAAAGTAAATCCATTATTGGTAAGGGTGCTTGCGTAAAAATCTTCTCTTTTATAACTGTCCCTGCGCATAAATAAAAACAAACTATCCTGAACGGTAACGGTTGGGAAATATTCTGCTGCTGCAGTATTGATACTGTCTCCTACATTCGTAACCTGAATAAGCGGGTCACTAGGATGTTGAATGGCATATTCACATATTTGTAAAAAATCGGTGATTTTTTGTTTCAAATAGTTGGGTGCATTATTGCGCATTGGATTTAAAATATCAAATGCTTTTTGATAGTTGCCTAAACTCGCATAAGCAGTTGCATATTTTACACTATAAGGTTGAAAAGTAGCCGGATCTTTAGCCATGCCTTTTTCAAAAATAG
>JACCDH010175253.1_pt1 | contig 24616 bp, 22 predicted proteins | sample 7442481 | NCBI WGS metagenome assembly JACCDH01 (sample SAMN15323433, study PRJNA562643) | freshwater metagenome | isolation source: river surface water | place: USA:Blue River Watershed | collected 2017-08-15
ACACCCCAGTCGACAGCAGCAAGCGGACGTGGCTGATTGCCTCCACTTGCGCAGGCGCCGTAGGCGCTGGCTTTGTGGCCACCCCCTTCGTCAGCAGCTTCCAACCTTCCGAACGTGCCAAAGCCGCTGGTGCAGCCGTGGAAGTGGACATCTCCGCCCTCCAGGCTGGGGAGAAGCTCACTGTCGAGTGGCGCGGTAAGCCTGTTTGGATCATGAAGCGCACACCTGAGCAGATTGAATCCTTGAAGAAAGTGGAAGGCCAACTGGCTGACCCCGCTTCCGACCGCACGGCAGTCCCCGTTCCCGAATACGCCAAGAACGGTCACCGTTCGATCAAGCCTGAAATCATGGTGGCTGTGGGCATCTGCACCCACCTCGGTTGCTCGCCTGGCGACAAGTTTGCTGCAGGCCCCCAGCCTTCGCTGCCCGACGATTGGCAAGGTGGCTTCCTGTGCGCATGCCACGGTTCGACCTTCGATCTGGCAGGCCGCGTGTTCAAGAACAAGCCCGCACCCGATAACCTCGAAGTGCCACCTCACATGTACCTGTCTGACACCAAGTTGATCATTGGTGAAGACAAGAAGGCTTGATGGAGAAAGACATGGCTGAATTCAAAGAAATTTCTCCCAACGCCCCTGCTGGCGAAAAGCTCCTCAACTGGGTGGACAACCGCTTTCCAGCCTCCAAGCTGTACAAAGAGCACCTGAGCGAATACTACGCACCGAAGAACTTCAACTTCTGGTACATGTTTGGTTCTTTGTCCTTGTTGGTTCTGGTGATTCAGATCGTGACCGGTATTTTCCTGGTCATGCACTACAAGCCAGACGCCAACGTGGCGTTCGCCTCGGTCGAGTACATCATGCGTGATGTGCCATGGGGCTGGCTGATCCGTTATATGCACTCGACAGGCGCTTCGGCGTTCTTCGTTGTGGTGTACCTGCACATGTTCCGCGGCCTGATGTACGGCAGCTACCGCAAGCCACGCGAGCTGGTCTGGATCTTCGGTTGCGCGATTTTCTTGTGCCTGATGGCCGAAGCCTTCATGGGCTACCTCTTGCCTTGGGGTCAAATGTCCTATTGGGGCGCTCAGGTGATCGTGAACCTGTTCTCGGCGATTCCTTTCATCGGTCCTGATTTGGCTTTGTTGATCCGTGGCGACTTCGTCGTAGGCGATGCCACCTTGAACCGCTTCTTCAGCTTCCACGTGATCGCTGTGCCTTTGGTCCTGTTGGGTCTGGTTGTGGCGCACATCATTGCGCTGCACGAAGTGGGCTCCAACAACCCCGATGGCGTCGAGATCAAGGGCCCCAATGCTCCCAAAGATGCCAATGGCCATCCTTTGGACGGTATTCCTTTCCACCCCTACTACTCGGTGCACGACATCTTTGCGGTGAGCCTGTTCCTGATGGTGTTCTCTGCGATCGTTTTCTTCGCGCCTGAGTTCGGTGGTTACTTCCTTGAGTACAACAACTTCATCCCGGCCGATCCGCTGACCACACCGTTGCACATTGCACCTGTCTGGTACTTCACGCCGTTCTACTCCATGCTGCGTGCCATCACCAGCGAGATGATGTACGCCTTGATCGCTTGCGTGGTGATCGGTGCCGTCTTGGCCGTGGCCAAGGGCAAGTTGCCCCAGTTGCTCAAGGGCGCTGTGATCGGTGCCGCTGTGGTGGTCTCCGCCATGATGCTGGCCATCGATGCCAAGTTCTGGGGTGTGGTCGTCATGGGCGGCGCCGTCGTGATCTTGTTTTTCCTGCCGTGGCTGGACAACAGCCCTGTCAAGTCGATCCGCTACCGTCCTGACTGGCACAAATACCTGTACGCCGTGTTCGTGATCAACTTCCTGATCCTGGGCTATTTGGGTGTGCAACCTCCTTCCCCGATCGGTGAGCGCGTCTCCCAAGTCGGTTCCCTGTTCTACTTCGGTTTCTTCTTGTTGATGCCTTGGTGGAGCAAGCTGGGCACGCCCAAGCAGGTTCCTGACCGTGTGACTTTCACGCCTCACTGAGATCCGGAGATTCAAGAACATGAAAAACCTCAAGAAACTCGCTCTGGGCTTTGTGATGGCCCTCGGTCTCCTGTCCGGTGTCCACGCTTCCGGCGGTGGCATCGCCTGGGACAAGGCCCCATCCAAGACCAATGACCTGGCCGCTTTGCAAAACGGCGCCAAGTTGTTCGTCAACTACTGCCTGAACTGCCACTCCGCTGCTTTCATGCGTTACAACCGCCTGAAAGACATCGGTTTGACCGAGCAACAAATCAAGGACAACCTGTTGTTCGCATCGGCCAAGGTCGGCGACACCATGAAGGCCGCGATCGATCCTTTGCAAGCCAAAGAGTGGTTCGGCAAGAACCCTCCTGACTTGACCTTGATGGCCCGTTCGCGCTCAGGCCATGGTGGCACCGGTGCAGATTACCTCTACACCTACCTGCGCACCTACCACCGCGATGAAACCAAGCCCACCGGTTGGAACAACTTGGCTTACCCCAATGTGGGCATGCCCAATCCATTGTGGGAACTCCAGGGCGAGCGTCAGCCTGTCTTTGAAGACAAAGAAGAGCATGGTCATACCGTGCAAATTTTCAAAGGTTGGAAGCAAGTCAAGCCTGGCACCATGACACCTCAGCAGTTCGACACGGCCGTGGGTGACCTGGTCAGCTACATGCAGTGGATGGCTGAGCCGGCACAAAACAGCCGCGTGCGCATTGGCGTGTGGGTGCTGTTGTTCTTGGCTTGCTTTACATTTGTTGCTTGGCGCTTGAATGCAGCTTATTGGAAAGACATCAAGTAATTGATCTTTCACCCGGCCTTGCTGCCGGGTCTTGTGGAGTGGTGGGCCTTTGGGGCCTCCCACTCTTTTTGATTTTTTGAGGAGCCCCCCACCATGATGGTGCTTTATTCCGGAACCACTTGCCCTTTTTCTCATCGCTGCCGTTTTGTGCTGTTTGAAAAAGGGATGGACTTCGAGATCCGTGATGTGGACCTCTACAACAAACCCGAAGACATCAGTGTGATGAACCCCTACGGTCAGGTGCCTATCCTGGTCGAACGTGACCTCATCTTGTACGAGTCGAACATCATCAACGAATACATCGATGAGCGTTTCCCTCATCCTCAGTTGATGCCTGGCGACCCTGTGGACCGCGCACGTGTGCGTTTGTTCCTGCTGAACTTCGAAAAAGAGTTGTTCACGCACGTGGTGACGCTGGAAAACCGCACACTCAAAGGCAACGACAAGGCCTTGGAAAAGGCACGCGCACACATCCGTGACCGTTTGACCCAACTGGCCCCTGTCTTCTTGAAGAACAAGTTCATGCTGGGTGACAACTTCTCGATGCTCGACGTGGCCATTGCACCTCTGCTGTGGCGTTTGGATTACTACGGGATCGAGCTGAGCAAGAACGCAGCCCCATTGCTCAAGTACGCCGAACGCATCTTCTCGCGTCCTGCCTACATCGAAGCACTGACACCTTCTGAAAAGGTCATGCGCAAATAATTGCGCGTGTTCAACGCCATGTTCAGCGACACCGAATTGCCCTCCACTCGTCCGTACCTCATCCGTGCGCTGTACGAGTGGTGCTCCGAAAATGGCTTCACCCCTTATGTGGCGGTGAAGGTCAATGCTTCGGTGCAGGTGCCGCGTGAATATGTGCAGGGTGGTGAAATCGTGTTGAACGTCAGCATGGATGCCACCAGCTCACTCAAGTTGGGCAACGAGTTCATTGAATTCAAAGCGCGCTTTGGTGGCAAGCCCCGCGAAATCATGGTGCCAGTCGAGCGTGTGATGGCCATCTATGCCCGTGAAAACGGACAAGGCATGGCATTTCCTGTGGCTGAAAACGAAGATGATGCGCAAGCCTTGACGGCGGTGAACAGTCCTGAGTCGCAAGACTCTGACGATGAGCCCACACCGCCACCTGTCACAGGCCGCCCTGCGCTCACGCGTGTGAAGTAAAAAAATAAGAAGGCTAAGACCGAAGTGCCGCCTTTGGCACGTTAGAATCTAGCCCGTGCCGCTTTAGCTCAGTTGGTAGAGCACCCGCCTTGTAAGCGGTAGGTCGTCAGTTCGAATCCGACAAGCGGCACCAAAAATCAAAAGCCCCTGATCGCAAGATCAGGGGCTTTTTCTTTTGTCTTGGCCTTCAAAGCGTCCGGTTGTGCACTTTGATGCGAATGGCAGAAACATGCATGCCTTTTTGATTCAAATGGGCTTGCAAAGCTGGTGTCATTTGCCTCAGTTTGGCGGCGACGGCGTTGGAGCTGACCAGCAGGCACCAAGTCCCGTCTTCGATGGGGCCTGCTTGCACGCTGGCCCGCAAAGGGGCCGGCAGCAAGCTGAGTATGGCCTGCAAGCGCTCCGAGGATTCACGCACGCGGCTGGCCAAAAGCGCAAAAGTCGGGGACTCTTGAACCGCTTGTTGCAGGGGGATGGCGTGGTGTCGTCTTTGCATGGTGAAAGGATCTGGTCCATTATCGCGTAGCACGCAGGCCATGGGCAGGCTTGGCAAGCCGTGGTGTCGTCGCCAGAGGCTAAAATGAGCCATTGGTCTGACATGGCCACGCCTTGGCGCCGTAAGACTTGGTTTTGCGCGTTGCGGCTTCAATTGAACCCTTTAACTTGACAGGACAGACGGTCTGTTTTTCAGCCCTCCAGCTGAAGTCGGATCTCGTAGACATGGCCATCCCATTGCTCACCAAAATTTTCGGCAGCCGCAACGATCGACTGCTCAAGCAATACCGCAAAACGGTGGAGCGCATCAATGCCCTGGAAGCAGGCCTTGAGGGGCTGAGCGACGACGAGTTGCGCGGCAAAACCGAGAGCTTCAAACAACGCGTGGCAGCCGGTGAAACACTCGATGCCCTGTTGCCCGAAGCGTTTGCGGTGGTGCGCGAGGGCTCCAAGCGCGTCATGAAGATGCGCCACTTCGATGTCCAGATGGTGGGCGGCATTGCCTTGCACAACGGCAAGATCGCGGAAATGCGCACCGGTGAGGGCAAGACCTTGACCTCGACGCTGCCGGCCTACCTGAACGCCTTGTCCGGCAAGGGCGTGCATGTGGTGACGGTGAACGATTACCTGGCCAACCGCGACGCGCAGTGGATGGGCAAGCTGTTCAACTTTTTGGGCCTGACGGTTGGCATCAACTTGCCGCAGATGGCGCGCGAAGAAAAGCAAACCGCCTACAACTCGGACATCACCTACGGTACCAACAACGAATACGGCTTTGACTACCTGCGCGACAACATGGTCTACGAAGCGCAAGACCGTGTGCAACGCCCACTGAACTACGCCATCGTGGATGAGGTGGACTCGATCTTGATCGACGAGGCCCGTACACCGCTGATCATCAGCGGCCAGGCTGAAGACCACACCGCCACCTATGTGGCCATGAAGCAGGTCATTCCGATGCTCTCGCGGCAGGAAGGTGAAGCCGATCCCCGCACGGGCGAGGGCATCATCACCCCCGGTGACTTCACCGTGGATGAAAAATCACACCAGGTCTTCCTGACCGAAGCCGGTCATGAAAAAGCCGAGGCAGTGCTGGCCCAGTTGGGCTTGATCCCAGAAGGCGCCAGCCTTTATGACCCGGCCAACATCACCTTGATGCACCACCTGAACGCCGCTTTGCGTGCGCAGCACCTGTACCACCGCGATCAACACTATGTGGTGCAAGACGGTGAAGTGGTGATCGTGGACGAGTTCACCGGTCGCCTGATGAGTGGCCGCCGCTGGAGTGACGGTTTGCACCAGGCTGTCGAAGCCAAGGAAGGCGTGCAGATCCAGGCCGAAAACCAGACCATGGCCTCGATCACTTTCCAGAACTACTTCCGCCTGTACAACAAGATCGGTGGCATGACCGGCACGGCCGACACCGAGGCTTATGAGTTCCAGGAAATCTACGGTCTGGAAACCGTGGTGATCCCACCGCACCGCAAGAGCCAGCGCGAAGACCAGCTCGACCGCGTCTACAAAACCTCCGAAGAGCGTTACACCGCTGCGATCGCCGACATCCGTGAATGCCACGAGCGCGGCCAGCCCGTGTTGGTGGGCACCACCTCGATCGAAAATTCCGAGCTGATCTCGCAATTGCTCACGCAAGCCAAGTTGCCCCACCAGGTCTTGAACGCCAAGCAACACGCCCGGGAAGCCGACATCGTGGCGCAAGCCGGGCGCCCCAGCATGATCACGATCGCCACCAATATGGCCGGTCGCGGCACCGACATTGTGTTGGGCGGCAACATCGAAAAAGACGTGCAAGCCATCGAGGCCGACGAGTCCATGCCAGAGGCTGATCGCCAGGCCAAAGTGGCGGCCCTGCGCGAGCAGTGGAAGCAAACGCACGAGCAGGTCAAAGCCAATGGCGGCTTGCGCATCATCGCCACCGAGCGCCACGAGTCACGCCGCATCGACAACCAGTTGCGCGGCCGTTCGGGCCGTCAAGGTGACCCCGGCTCTTCGCGTTTTTACCTGAGCCTGGACGATCCATTGATGCGCATTTTTGCGGGCGACCGTGTGCGCGCCATCATGGACCGCCTGAAGATGCCCGAAGGCGAAGCGATCGAAGCGGGCATGGTGACCCGCAGCATTGAAAGCGCCCAGCGCAAAGTGGAGTCGCGCAACTTCGACATCCGCAAGCAATTGCTGGAGTACGACGATGTCTCGAATGACCAGCGCAAGGTGATCTACCAGCAACGCAACGACATCCTCGACGCGCAAGACATGGAAAGCCAAATCGCTTCCCTGCGCGAAGGCTGTTTCACCGACCTGGTTCGCCAGTTTGTGCCGGCCGAAACGGTGGAAGAGCAATGGGATTTGGTCGCGCTTGAGAAGGTGTTGACCGAAGAGTGGCAACTGCAGGTGAACCTGCGCGAGATGGTCGCCGCCTCCAATGCCATCACCGACGAGGACATCCTCGAAGCCGTGGTCGCTGCCGCCCACGCCCAGTTCCAGGCCAAGCTCGAGCAGATCGGCGCTGCGAACTTCACGCCCTTTGAGCGCATGGTCTTGCTGCAAAGCATCGACACCCATTGGCGCGAACACCTGAGCGCTTTGGACTATCTGCGCCAGGGCATTCACCTGCGCGGCTACGCCCAAAAGCAGCCCAAGCAGGAATACAAGCGCGAAGCCTTCGAGCTGTTCGGCCAATTGCTGGACTCGGTCAAGAACGAAGTCACCCGCACCTTGATGCTGGTGCGCGTGGAGTCCGAAGCCCAGATCGAGCAAGCCGCCCAAGACATTGAAGCGCGTGCCGAGCACATCAGCAACGTGACCTACAGCGCCCCTGACGAAACCGGCGAGCCACAAACCGTGGCGGCTGGCCAGCAAGACTGGGGCCTGGTGGGGCGCAACGACCCCTGTCCATGCGGCAGTGGCAAGAAATACAAGCAATGCCACGGCAAGTTGGCCTGAGCCTAGCTCAGCAAATGAAACGGGCTTCGGCCCGTTTTGTTTATGGACTTTGAATTCAACCCTGTTTCTGAAAGATCACCATGCCTGTGAATCTGCCCCTGATCGATCCCGCCCAATTGCATGCCGTTGCCGGTGTGCGCTGGGGCATTGCCGAAGTCGGCGTGCGCAAAGCCCATCGCAAAGACCTGAGCGTCATGCTGCTGGACGAAGGTGCCAGCGTCGCGGGCGTGTTCACCAGCAACCGCTATTGCGCAGCGCCTGTGCAGGTGTGCCGTGAGCATCTGACGCAAGGCAGCGCCGTGCGTGCGCTGGTGATCAACACCGGCAATGCCAATGCCGGCACGGGCGCACCGGGCGTGGCCCACGCCCGCCAGACCTGCGAGGCCTTGGCCAGCTTGCTGCAATGCGCACCTGCGCAGATCTTGCCCTTCTCGACCGGTGTGATCATGGAGCCCTTGCCGGTGGACCGCATCGTGGCGGGCTTGCCCGCGGCCTTGGCCGACGCCCAAGCGGCCCATTGGGCCCAGGCTGCCGAAGGCATCATGACCACCGACACCCAGCCCAAAGCGGCCAGCGTGCAGCTGAGCATTGGCGGCAAAACCGTCAACATCACCGGCATCAGCAAAGGTGCGGGCATGATCCGCCCCAATATGGCGACGATGCTGGGCTTTGTGGCCACCGACGCGAACATCGATCCGGCTTTGTTGCCCGCTTTGGTCAAGGCCTTGGCCGATGGGTCGTTTAACCGTATCACCATCGATGGCGACACCTCGACCAACGACTCTTTCATGCTGATCGCCACGCACCAAGCTGGCCACGCGCAGATCACCTCGCTAGACAGCGCAGACGGTCAGGCCTTGTTCACGGGCCTGATGCAGGTGGCCCGTCAGTTGGCCCATGCCATCGTGCGGGATGGTGAAGGCGCCACCAAGTTCATCACCGTGCAGGTCGAAGGCGGCCGCACCGGCGAAGAGTGTCGCCTGGTGGCGTATGCCATCGCGCATTCGCCCTTGGTCAAGACCGCTTTCTTTGCCAGCGATCCCAATCTGGGCCGCATCTTGGCGGCCGTGGGCTATGCCGGCATCGCCGATTTGGACCAGGGCCTGATCGAGTTGCACCTGGACGATGTGCACGTGGTCTCGCAAGGCGGTCGCCGCCCCGAGTACCGCGAAGAAGATGGCCAGCGCGTCATGAAAGGCAGCGAGATCACCGTGCGCGTGGGGCTGGGCCGCGGCACCGCCAGCGACACCGTTTGGACCTGCGACCTCAGCCACGACTACGTCACCATCAACGCGGATTACCGTTCATGAGCCAAGCCCTGGAACAACTGCTGGCCAAAGTCAGCCAATTGGTGGACCGCATCGAAGCGGTTTTGCCCCAACCCCTGACGGCACCCGATTGGTCTCAGGCCATTGCCTGGCGTTACCGCAAGCGCTCGTCGGGTCACGGCGTGCTCGAGCCGGTGCGCCATGTGGCGGCGATGACGTTGGCAGACCTGCAGGAAATCGACCCGCAAAAAGAAAAGCTGCAACGCAACACCGAACAGTTTGTGAGCGGTCGCCCGTCCAACAACGTGTTGTTGACTGGCGCACGCGGTACGGGCAAGTCCTCGCTCATCAAGGCTTGCCTGAACTCGTACGCGTCGAAAGGCCTGCGCCTGATCGAAGTGGACAAGGCCGATCTGACCGACTTGCCCGACATCATCGAAGTGGTGGCTTCGCGGCCAGAGAAATTCATTGTTTACTGCGATGACCTGAGCTTCGAAGACGGCGAGCCCGGCTACAAAGCGCTCAAGTCCATTTTGGACGGCACCGTGGCTGCGGCCACGCCCAATGTGTTGATCTATGCGACCAGCAACCGCCGCCATTTGTTGCCCGAGTACATGAGCGAAAACCTCACGTACAAACACACCGAAGATGGCGAAGTGCACCCCGGTGAAGGCGTGGAAGAAAAAATCTCTTTGTCTGAGCGCTTCGGTTTGTGGATCAGCTTCTACCCCTTCTCGCAAGACGAATACCTCACCATTGCCGGCCAATGGCTCAGCAGTTTGGGCGCCTCGCCCGCGCAAATCGAAGCGGCCCGCGCCGATGCCTTGCTGTGGGCCCTGGAGCGCGGCTCGCGCAGTGGCCGAGTGGCCTACCAGTTCGCCCGTGACTACATGGGCCGTCAGGCCGCTGCATGAACGGCCTGCTGGTCGCCGATGGGGAGCGCCAACGCGAAGGCGGGGCCGACCGTCCGGTGGTGGATGTGGCAGTGGGCGTGCTGATGCAAGCCGATGGCCAGTTCTTGTTGACCTCGCGCCCCGAAGGCAAGGTCTATGCGGGTTACTGGGAATTCCCAGGTGGCAAGCTCGAAGCAGGTGAAACGGTGGAAGAGGCCTTGCGCCGTGAACTGCAAGAAGAGTTGGGCATCGTGATCGGCCAAGCCCAGATCTGGAAAACCCAGATGGTGGACTACCCGCACGCCCTGGTGCGCTTGCACTTTTGCAAAGTGTGGGACTGGCAAGGCGATTTGCAAATGCGCGAAGCCCAAACCCATGCTTGGCAGCAACTGCCTGTGGACGTGGTGCCGGTGCTGCCCGGCACCATTCCGGTCTTGACTTGGCTGGCCGCAGAGCGGCAATTCAGCGGCGCCACACACCGCTGAAAAATCAGTCCTTGGTGGCGTGTCTTTGCACGCAGTCGATGTAGGCCGCACCATCGGGCATGCGACCAGCGCGCTGGCTTTCATAGACCATGCGTCCCAGGCATTCCATGGCCTGGTGGTGGGCGTCGTGCAGTGAGTTGAGCTTGTGCGTCAGCAATTCCACCGCTTGGCGAATGCCGCGTGGCTGGTCGATGCTGCACTGCTCGCTGATCGACAGGTGCATGGACAAATGCAAAAAGGGGTTGTCTTTGTTGGGGTCCACCTTGAGCATGCTGGCCAAGGCCGCGTCCACGTCAGACAGTTCGGCGTGGTATTCGGGGTGCTCGTCGATCCATTGGCTCACCAACATTTCCATTGGCTCCAGCGGGGCCGCGGTTTGGGCCTTGGCGTACACGCCACAAAAAAATCGCCGCACATCGGCTTGGGAGGGTTGTATCAACATGGTTCTAAACGTGTCAAAACCGACCGATCGGTCGGTTAATGGAATAAAATCTTGACGTCAGCCAAATACGGCATGTTAAACCCTGACAATTCATCTAACTTCAAGAGACAACCATGAACCAAGCCTACATTTGCGACGCCATCCGCACACCTTTCGGCCGTTACGGCGGTGCCTTGTCCAGCGTGCGTACCGACGACCTGGGCGCTGTGCCTCTGCGCGCCCTGATGGCCCGCAACCCCAAGGTGGACTGGGCCGCCGTGACCGACGTGCTCTACGGCAACGCCAACCAGGCCGGTGAAGACAACCGCAACGTGGCCCACATGAGCAGCTTGCTCGCTGGTCTGCCCATCGATGTGCCTGGTGCCACCCTCAACCGCCTGTGCGGCTCGGGCCTGGACGCCGTGGGCACTGCAGCGCGTGCCATCAAATCGGGCGAAGCCAGTTTGATGATCGCCGGTGGTGTGGAAAGCATGAGCCGCGCCCCGTTTGTCATGCCCAAAGCCGAAACGGCTTTTAGCCGCGCCAACGCGGTGTACGACACCACCATCGGCTGGCGCTTTGTGAACAAGCTGATGAAAGCGCAATACGGTGTCGATTCGATGCCCGAGACCGCCGAGAACGTGGCCACCGATTTCAAAATCGAACGCGAAGCGCAAGACCTGATGGCCTACAACAGCCAACTGCGCGCTGTGGCCGCCATCAAGGCCGGACACCTGGCCCGTGAAATCGTGGGCGTGAGCGTTCCCCAGAAGAAGGGCGACGCGATCATCGTCGATACCGACGAACATCCTCGCGAAACCAGCCTCGAAGCGCTGGCCAAGCTCAAAGGCGTGGTGCGTCCAGACGGCACCGTGACCGCAGGCAACGCATCGGGTGTGAACGATGGTGCTTGCGCATTGCTGCTGGCCGATGAAGCCACCGCCGCCAAAAATGGTTTGACACCCAAAGCGCGCGTGGTCGGCATGGCCACCGCCGGTGTGGCCCCCCGCATCATGGGCATTGGCCCAGCACCTGCCACACTCAAAGTGTTGGCCCAAACAGGCCTGACGCTGGACCAGATCGACGTGATCGAATTGAACGAAGCCTTCGCCGCGCAAGGCCTGGCCGTGCTGCGCATGTTGGGCTTGAAGGACGACGACGCCCGCGTGAACGCCTGGGGCGGTGCGATCGCGCTGGGTCACCCTCTGGGTGCTTCGGGTGCCCGCTTGGCCACCACCGCCATCAACCGCCTGCACAGCACGGGCGGCCGCTACGCGCTGTGCACCATGTGCATCGGCGTGGGTCAGGGCATTGCGCTGATCATCGAGCGCGTTTAAAGCGCTTAGGCCGCTGGCCACCAGCCCCTTCGGGGGCTTTTTTGTGCCTGCTCGAATTCTTCTTCGCTGAGCTCGATCTCCATGCGAAGCAGCGCTGCGCCCATGGCTTTGCCCAGGTTGTCCAGGCGGAGGTTGCGTGCGCCGCCGCCTTGCAAGGCGCCGTGCAGCACCAGCTTGATGGCCAAAATATTGGGCAGCGCCCAAACATCGACCTGGCCTGGCAGCCAGGGTGCGAAATGCGCCTGCACTTTGGCCGCGGTCACTTCGCGCTCGAGAATGCGGTAACCCGCCTCGTTCCAAGCGAAAAGACCAAAGTCCACCCAGTCGGCTTTGTCGCCGCTGCGGGCGTGGGCCAGTTGCACCAGCGGTATGCGCAGGGTCTGGTTCATGCGGGCACCTCCAGCATGTGCACTTGCGCGGTGACGTGTTCGCGCGGGATCAAGGTCGGCCAAATGCCCAGCAATTCGCTGGTGTTGTTCAGGCCCTGAAAGCCGCAGGTGTAGGCCGGGCCGCTCAAAGCCATCCATGGGAAAAGCCGACCAAAGCCATCGGCTGCAGCCTTGCTGGGTGTGCGCAGCACCATGCGCACCCAGATCTCGTGGCGCTCGTTCAGCTCGGCCGCAGGGGGCAGAGGGGCCAAAGCCCCGTGCGCTGAATTGAGGCCCGGGTATTCCACAAACAGTTCGTCGAAGGGAATTTTTCGCTCGCGCAATTGTTCGCGAACGATGCGCTCGGCCGCTTGCACTTTGTCCCAAGCATCGGGCCACGAAAAGCCCCAGCTGATGTCGGCCTTGAAGCCGTCCTTGAAGCCGGCCACCACCTTCAGTTGTGGGGTGGGGGGGCTGCCTTGTGCGCCGGTCAAACGCACACGGTTGTGGCCTTCGTCTTGCAGCTGGATCTGGCCCATGTCGAGCACCACATCGGGCGAAAAATACGCATGCGGGTTGTGTACTTCGTAAAGCAATTGCTGGCGCACGGTGTCAAAGTTCACCAGCCCGCCGGTGTCCGGTGCTTTGGTGATTATGGCCGTGCCATCGGCATGCACCTCGGCGATCGGGTAGCCGATGTGCGCCAGATCCGGGATGCTTTGCCAGTGGCCTTTGTCGCCAAAATTGCCGCCGCTGCCTTGGCCCGAACACTCCAGCAAATGACCCACGGTCAGGCCTTGTGCCAAGCGGTTGAAGTCTTCGGGCGTTTGTGCATCGGCCAGCTTCCAGCCTAAGCCGTGCACCAAGGGGCCCAGAAACAAGGCCGCATCGGCCACGCGTCCGGTGATCACCATGTCTGCGCCTTGCGCCAAAGCGTCCACGATGGGCTGCGCCCCCAAATAGGCATTGCCAAACACCAAGCGCTCGCGCACGCTGTCCACGCCGCTGCCATTCATCATGTGGTCAAAGCGCGTCTGTTCGCCTTGCAACAAAGCCAGCACATCGTCGCCAGACACCACAGCAATGCGCGGGTGCCAGCCTTTGCTGGCCAGCGCCGCTTGCACCGCTTGTGCCGCACCCATGGGGTTGAGGCCTCCGGCATTGCACACGAACTTCACACCGCGTGCGTGCATCAAGGGCCACAGGCGCATGAGCATGGGGATCACGTCCCGCGCATAGCCCAGTGTGGGGTCGCGTTGCCGGTCTTTTTGCAAGATGGCCAAGGTCAGTTCCGCCAGGTGGTCGCTGGCGATGTACTGCACATCACCACGTTCAATGCTGGCGGCCACAGGCTCCCAGTTGTCGCCATAAAAACCGAGGCCCGAGCCGATGCGGATGGAGGTTGTCATGAGTTCATCTTGATGCCACCCACGCGACTGTGGATGGGGGACAACCCCTAGGGTCAGTCCCGTGAAAGACAGACACAATCGCACGACCGTTCGCAAATGCCGAGACATGAACCACAGGCTCCATATCGGCATGGAGCAGGACGACAGAAGTACAACAAGGAGACAAGCGTGCAAGTGCTGCAACTGCTCATCAGCGGTGTGGCTCAGGGCTGTATCTACGGACTCATCGCCCTGGGTTTCGTGTTGATTTACAAAGCCACCGAAACGGTGAGCTTTGCCCAAGGTGACCTGATGATGGTCGGCGCCTTCGCCGGGCTTGGGGCCATGACCTGGCTGGGCTTCCCCTTTTGGGTCTCGGTGCCTGCCGCCATCGTGGCCATGGGGGTCTTTGGCGTCTTGCTCGAGCGCTTGGTGATCCGCCCCATCTTGGGTCAACCCGCGTTCTCCATCGTCATGCTCACCATCGGTGTGGGCTATGTTTTGCGCGGCCTGATCACCATGATCCCCGACGTGGGCACCGACACCCACACCATGCCCGTGCCCTATGCCGGTCAGGTGCTGGAAATGGGCGGTTTGGTGGTGGCGGCTGAGCAGTTGGTGGTGATCGCTTTCACCACCTTGCTGTGCCTGGGTTTGTTTGCCATGTTCAAGTACAGCAAGCTGGGCATTGCCATGCAGGCGTCTTCGCAAAACCAGTTGGCGGCCTACTACATGGGCATCCCGGTGCAAAGCCTCAACGGCTTGGTTTGGGGCTTGGCCGCCGGTGTGGCGGCGGTGGCGGGCCTGCTGTTGGCGCCCATCACCTTTGTGCACGCCAACATGGGCTTCATTGGTCTCAAAGCTTTCCCGGCAGCGGTGGTCGGCGGCTTTGGCAGTTTGCCGGGCGCCATCGTCGGCGGCTTGGTGATCGGTGTTGTGGAATCCCTGTCGGGCTTTTACCTGCCTGAAGGCTTCAAAGACATCGCCCCTTACATCGTGGTCTTGCTCATGCTGGTGCTCAAGCCCAATGGCTTGTTCGGCGAAAAACTACGCAAGAAAGTCTGAGGCCTTCGCATGCGATTCATTTTCAAAACCCAATACAACCAAGACATCACGTTGGCCAAGCATGGCGGCCACGTTTTTTGGTACAGCTTGTTGGCGCTGTTCTTGATGGCCGCACCCTGGGTGGTGGCCGAATACTGGCTGGCCCAATTGACCTTTGTGCTGATCTACGCGGTGGTGGGCTTGGGCCTCATGCTGCTGGCCGGTTTCACAGGTTTGTTCTCCATGGGGCATGCGGCCTTTTTGGGGGTGGGGGCCTACACCGAAGCGGTGATGGTCAACGCTGGCGTGCCTTTTCCGCTGGCGTTGCTTTGCGCAGGCTTGTTCTCGGCCATGGCCGGTGTCATCGTGGGTTTGCCCGCGCTGCGCGTCAAAGGCATTTACCTGGGCATGGCCACCTTGTCTTTTGGTTTCATCGTCGAAGAAGGCATTGCCCGATGGGAGCACATGACCGGCGGCAACGCCGGTCTGAGCGTGAACCCACCGGCCATGCTGGGCTGGACGCTGGACAGCACCGAATCCTTTTATTACCTGTGCCTGGTGGTGGTGGTGGGGGCCACGCTGGCCATCCTCAATTTGCTGCGCTCGTCCACAGGCCGTGCCTTTGTGGCGATTCGCGATTCGGAGATTTCGGCGCAAAGCATGGGCATCCACTTGGCCCGCTACAAGACCCTGTCCTTTGCTTTGTCGGCGGCGCTGGCGGGCATTGGTGGCGCCTTGTATGCGCACAAGATCCAGTTCCTGTCGCCTGACCAGTTCAACATCATCCAGTCGATCGACTTGCTCTTGATGGTGGTGATCGGTGGTTTGGGCTCGGTGCACGGGGCTTTTCTGGGCGCGATCTTTTTGATCGTCATGCCCCAACTGATTGCCATGGCCAAAGACTTTTTACCCGCAGCCATTGCCGGTGCAGCCGGCTTGCAAGGCACGGTGTACGGTATCGTGTTGATCGCCTTTGTGTTGTTTGAACCGCTGGGCCTGTACGGCCGCTGGCTCAAGGTGCGCACCTGGTTCCAGCTGTTCCCGTTCTACCGCCGCGGCATGTTCAAGCGCCAGAAATCCTTCCAGAAGTCGGACCGCCTCAAATGAACGACGACATCCTCCTTTCCGCTCAAAACCTGAGCGTCCGCTTCGGCGGTGTGTTGGCCGTCAACAACGTCAGCTTCGACGTCAAGCGCGGCGAAGTCTTCACCCTGATTGGCCCCAACGGCGCAGGCAAGACCACGGTGTTCAACCTGATCAGCCGAATCTACACGCCCACCACGGGCGTGATCGACTATGCCGGTCCTCAAGGCATGTTGCGACTGACCGATCAGCCGGCGCACAGCATTGCCGGTTTGGGCATTGCGCGCACTTTCCAAAACATCGAGTTGTTCGAGCACGCCACCGTGCTGCAAAACCTCTTGATCGGCCGCCATACCCACCGCAAAACCGGTCTGTGGAGCGAAATGTTTTTCAGCGCCAAGACCCGTGCGGCCGAAATCGAAGCCCGCGAAAAGGTCGAAGAAGTCATCGACTTCCTGGACTTGCAACACCACCGCGACTCGATGGTGGCCGGCTTGCCTTATGGCGTGCGCAAAGTGGTGGAGCTGGCCCGTGCGCTGTGCACCGAGCCCCAACTGCTCTTGCTGGACGAGCCCTCTTCGGGCCTGAACGTGGAAGAAACCGAAGACATGGCCTTCTGGATTTCCGACATCCAGCACGAGCTGGGCATTTCGGTGCTGATGGTTGAGCACGACATGGGCTTGGTGTCCAAAGTGTCTGACCGCGTGCTGGCCATGAGCCAAGGCCAGGAATTGGCCACCGGCACGCCAGCCCAAGTGCAAAGTGACCCCGGCGTCATCGAGGCCTATCTGGGCTCGGTGGACGATGTGTCCGCTTTGCGCCGCGAAAACCACAAAGTGGAGGCCGCATGAACGCCATCGTCAATGAGGATGTCGTCCTCCAACTGCTCAACGTCGAAAGCGCCTACGGCCCGATCAAGGCCATTCGCGGCGTGAGCCTGAAGGTGCGCAATGGCGAGATCGCCACCGTGCTGGGCTCCAATGGTGCGGGCAAAACCACCATCCTCAAAACCATCAGCGGCATCATCGATCCACGCAAAGGTTCGGTCGAATTCAAAGGCCAGAACATCACCGCCTTGGACCCCGCGTTGATTGTGCAGCGCGGCCTGATGCATGTGCCCGAAGGCCGCGAGGTGTTCCCGTTGCTGTCGATCCGCGACAACCTGCTCATGGGCGCCTTCACCCGCAATGACCGCGATGGTGTGGCCCGCGACATGGAGGCAGTGTTCAACTACTTTCCCATCTTGCGCGAGCGCGCCGCGCAAGACGCCGGCTTGCTCTCGGGTGGGCAGCAGCAGATGCTGGCGATCAGCCGGGCGCTGATGGCCAACCCCGATCTGATCTTGCTCGATGAACCGAGCTTGGGCCTGAGTCCCAAATTGACCAAAGAGATTTTTGAGATCGTGGTGCGCATCAACCGCGAGCGCGGCACCACCATCTTGCTGGTCGAGCAAAACGCCAACATGGCCCTCAATGCCGCCGATTACGGTTATGTGCTTGAAAACGGCCGCATCGTGATGGAAGACAGCTGCGCCCGACTGCGCGAGAAGGACGACATCAAGGAGTTCTATCTGGGCATGAAGGAAGAGGGCGTGCGCGCCGACCGCCGCTGGAAAAAGAAGAAAACCTGGAGATAAGAGATGAGCAACCTCTGGGACGCCTCGGGCATCCAGCCCAACAAAAACATCGTCATGGCGGGCGAGACCATCCCCGCGATTTTCTGGAACGCGGTGGCCGCACGCGGCCCCAATGTGTGGATGCGGCAAAAAGAGTTGGGCATCTGGCGCAGCTGGACCTGGAACGAAACCGCCAAGGCCGTGCGCGAGATCGGCCACGGCCTGATGTCGCTGGGCTTTGAGGCCCACCACACCGCCTCCATCCTGTCGAACACCAACATCGAATGGGTCTTGTGTGATCTGGCTGTGCTCAGCGCCGGTGGCGTGGCCAACGGCATTTATCCGACCGATGCCGCAGACCAGGTCCACTACCTGTGCGAAGACTCGGGCACCTCGGTCTTGTTCGTCGAAGACGATGAGCAGCTCGACAAAGCCCTGGCGGTGCGTGACAAGCTGCCACTGCTCAAAAAGATCGTTGTGTTCGACATGGACGGTCTGCGCGAGTTCAAAGACCCGCAGGTGATCAGCTTGGATGACTTGCGCGCCCTGGGCCGCGAACACCTGACGGCCCACCCCGACCTGCTGGCACAACGCACAGCGGCTTGCCGCCCCGAAGACTTGGCGATTTTGGTGTACACCTCGGGCACCACCGGCAAACCCAAAGGTGGCATGCACAACCACCGGGGCCTGGTCTACAGCGTGCGGGGCTACAACACCCTGATCGCCCGTGACGAGACCGACGAGTGCATGTGCTTTTTGCCGCTGTGCCACATTGCCGAGCGCATGGGCGGTGAGTACTTCTCGCTCTACACCGGGGCCAAACTCAACTTCGTTGAGAACCCCGAAACCGTGCCCGAGAACGTGCGCGAGATCGCCCCCACCGTGTTCACTGGCGTGCCGCGCGTGTGGGAGAAGTTTTATTCTGGCGTGATGATCGCGCTCAAGGAAGCCGGCGGCTTTCAGCAAGCCGTGTATGGCTGGGCCATTGGCGTGGGGCAGCAGGTGGCCGACTTGGTGTTGGCCCGTAAGCCTGTGCCTGCGCACCTGAAGCTGCGGTTTCATGTGGCCCGATGGCTGGCGCTCAACAACGTGCGCAAGATGATCGGCATCCACAAAGCCCGTTTCCTGGTGACGGGTGCTGCGCCCATCTCGCCCGATCTGGTGCGCTGGTATTTGGCCTTGGGCCTGCCCATGCTGGAAGTCTGGGGCATGACCGAGACCTGCGGCGCGGCCACCGGCGTGCCGGCCAGCCACATCAAGCCCGGCTCGATTGGTCCTGCCGCTGACTTCAACGAAGTGCGCTTGGATCCGGTGACCAGCGAGATTTTGGTGCGAGGCCCCAATGTGTTCATGGGCTACCTGAACTTGCCTGAGAAAACCGCCGAGACCATCGACGCCGATGGCTGGCTGCACACGGGTGACGTGGGTGTGGTCGATGAGGAAGGGTTTTTCCGCATCACGGACCGCATGAAAGACATCATCATCACGGCAGGGGGCAAGAACATCACCCCCAGCGAACTCGAAAACGAACTGAAATTCTCGCCTTACATCACCGATGCGGTGGTCATTGGCGACAAACGGGCCTACCTCACCGTGATCATCATGATCGATCAGGAAAACGTGGAGAAATACGCACAAGACAACGATGTGCCTTTCTCCAACTACGCCAGCTTGACGCATGCGGCCGAAGTGCAGGCCCTCATTCAAGGCGAGATGGAGCGTGTGAATAAAAAGTTTGCACGGGTTGAACAGCTCAAGAAATTCTGGCTGCTCGACACCCAACTCTCGGCCGAAGACGAAGAGTTGACACCCACCATGAAGCTCAAGCGCAAACTGGTGGAGAAAAAATACGCCCCTCAAATCGAAGCGATGTACCGCTGACCGAATCACCTTTCATTCACAACAGGAGACAAGCCCCATGAAAATCCAACTCAGTCTGATCGCCGCAGCGATGGCGCTGGCCGCTGGCAGCGCCACGGCCCAAACGCAAGGCGTGAGCAAAAACGAAATCGTCATCGGTTCCATCCAGGACTTGTCGGGCCCCTTGGCTGGCTTTGGCAAACAGGTTCGCTTGGGCATGATGCTGCGCGTGGACGAAGTCAACGAGCAAGGTGGCATCAACGGCCGCAAGGTCAAGCTCTTGATTGAAGACTCTGGCTACGACCCACGCCGTGCCGTGCTGGCCGCGCAAAAGCTGGTCAACCAGGACAAAATTTTCGCCATGGTGGCCCACATCGGCACCGCTCAGAACATGGCAGCCATGCCCGTGCAGTTCCAAAAGAACGTGGTCAACTTCTTCCCCGTGACGGCTGCACGTGAAATGTACGAGCCCTTCCATAAGCTCAAGTACTCTTTTGCCGCCACCTACTTTGACCAAATGCGCCAAGCGGTGCCTGCCTTGGTCAAGGAAAAGGGTGCCAAGCAAATTTGCACCATGTACCAAGACGATGAATTTGGTCTGGAAGTGTTCCGTGGCGCAGAAGCCGGTTTGAAAGAAGCAGGCTTGCAGTTCGCAGAAGTCACCACCTACAAACGCGGCGCGACCGACTTCGCATCGCAAATGCAAAAGCTGGCCTCGGCCAAGTGCGATTTCGTGGTCATGGGCACCATCATCCGCGAGACGATCGGCGGCATCGCCACCGCGCGTCGCCTGGGCTTTAACCCCACCTTTGTGGGCTCGAGCGCGGCCTACACCGACCTGATCCACAAGCTGGGTGGCCCTGCCATGAACGGCTTCTATGCCACCATGACTTCGCAGCACCCCTACCTCGACGAGGCTTCGCAGCCGATCCGCTTTTGGGCCAACAAATACAAGACCATGTTCAACGAAGACCCGACCGTCTTCTCGGCCTATGGTTATGGCGCGGTGGACTCTTATTTGCGTGCCGTGGAAAAAGCCGGTGCTAATCTGACCACCGAGACCTTCATCAAGGCCATGGACACCATGAAGATCCCACCGGACATCTTCGGCAGCCCCGAGATGACCTTCAGCCCCACCAAGCGTTTGGGCAACAACATCTCGCGCATGTCGCAGATCCAAGAGGGCCGCTGGAAAGTCGTCGCCGACTACCCCAAGGCCAAGTGATCATTGCAGCCTCTGCTGCATGAAAAAAACCGCCAGCACCCGCAAGGGTCTGGCGGTTTTTTCATGGGGGTTTCAAATCCCCAATTGCTTGGCGGCCAACTCTTTCATGATCTCTTCGGCACCGCCGCCGATCATCATCACCTTCACTTCGCGGTAAACCCGCTCGCTCACGGTGCCGCGCATGAAGCCCATGCCGCCCAGCATTTGCACAGCCGCATCGGCGCAAAACTGCATGGTTTGGGTGGCGTGGTTTTTCAAGAGGCAGACTTGCGCCACCCACTCGGCACCGGTTTGCCCTGCATCGGCTTGCTGCGTCACGGCATCGACCCAGGCTTGGGTCGAAGAGATGCGCATTTGCATGTCCATGAGTTTGTGGCGGACCACTTGCCGCTCGACCAAGGCCTGGCCAAAGGTCTGCCGTTGGCGTGACCAATCCAGCGCTTCGTCAAAGCAAGCCTGCGCAAAACCCAGGGCCATGGACGACATGGCCAGGCGCTCGCCGTTGAAGTTGCCCATGATCATCTTGAAGCCTGCGCCTTCGTCGCCCAAGCGGTAACGCTGAGGCACGCGCACGCCATCAAAGCGCAGCTGCGCCGTGTCCGAGCTGTGCCAGCCCATTTTGTGCAGTCGCGTGCGCGAGATGCCGGGCGTGTCACCCGGCACCACGACCATCGAGATGCCGCTCGCGCCCTTGCTGGCTGCATCGGTGCGCACGGCCAGCGTGATCCAGTCGGCACGCAGGCCCGAGGTGATGAAGACTTTTTCGCCATCGATCACATAGTCGGCGCCGTCGGCACGCGCCGTGGTGCGCAAGCTGGCCACGTCCGAGCCGCAACCGGGCTCGGTGATGGCCAAGGCCGCGATGCGCTCGCCGCGCAGTACAGGCGGCACCACCTCGGCTTGCAGTGCGGCGCTGCCATGCGCCATGACCGGAGGCAGGCCGATGTTGAGCGAGAACAGGCTGGCCATCACGCCACCGCTGCCGCCGTAGCGCGCCAGTGTTTGTGACAGCAGGTTGCGCGCACGCCAAGGCGCGGGCGTGCCGCCCAGGTGTTCGGGGTAGCCCAGGCCCAGCAAGCCCAGCTGCGCGGCTTGGGTGTACAGCGAGCGGTCAAATTGACCGGCTTCTTCCCATGCCGTCAAATGCGGCGCCACTGCCTGGCGTGCAAAACGCTCGACCGTGGTGTGCAGGCTTTGCAGGTCTTCGCTTGTGAAATCAGTGTCGTTCATGTGGCCTCCTGCCATTGCACCAGCACCTGTCCGGGGCCCACTTGCTGGCCTGCCGACACCGGCACGCAGTGCACCACGGCGTCGCGTGCTGCGGTCAGGGTGTGTTCGAGCTTCATGGATTCGATGACCAGCAGCGCGTCACCTTGTTTGACGCTGTCCCCCTCACGCACATGCAGCGCGATGAGCTTGCCATTGAAGGGCGCCCGCAGCATTGTGGCCGCTTGTGCGTTGGGGCCGCTGGCCGGGGCGCTGTGGCTTTGGTCGCTCAGCCAGAGCTCGGCGTGGTGTGGGCCTTGCACTTGCACATGCCAACGCTCAGGCGTGCCGCCTGTGTGGGCTGCTTGCACTTGCCAATGCACACCGTTCAGGTTGATCCGCAGCGCGTGGTGAACCGAGCCACTTTGGTCTGTGGTGGGGGCATGTTGGATCTGTGCTGTGTATGTGTCATCGCCTTGGTGCACCCGCACCTGACCTTGTCCAAGTTCATGCACCGCCGCTTGCCAAATGTTGGCCTGGCCCGCAAAGCCCAAACGCACCGGACGCGCAAAGGGGCTGGCCATGTGCTGCGCGGGCGGGTGTTGGGCATACAGCACCGCGAGCGCGGCCACGGTCTGTGCATCGGCGCTGGCATGCAAGCGCTCGCGCACGGTGTCGACCAGCTCGGCCAGGAAAGGAATCAAAGCATCACCGGCGCGGAATATCGGGTGCTGAATACACGCAGCCAAAAAAGCGCGGTTGGTGGGCAGGCCAAGCAGTGTGGTGTGCTGCAGGCCTGCGCTTAGGCGCTCGATGGCTTCAATCCGTGTGGGCGCATGTGCGATCAGTTTTCCCAGCATCGAATCGTAGTGCGGCGTGACCACGGCCCCGGCGTGTAGCGCATGGTCAAAGCGCAAACCTGCGGGCTCTACAAAGGCCAATACCTTGCCCGTCTGGGGTATGAAGTGTTCGTCTTCGGCGCACAGGCGCACCTCGATGGCGTGCCCTTGCAGCTGCACATCGGCTTGCTTGAGCGGCAAAGCTTCGCCGCGTGCGATGCGCACTTGCCATTCCACCAAATCAAGGCCAGTGAGCATCTCGGTCACAGGGTGTTCCACCTGCAAGCGGGTGTTCATCTCCATCAAAAAAAAAGGCTTGTCGCTTTGGGCCTCGTCCAGCAAAAACTCCACCGTCCCCGCGCCCACATAGCCCGCTGATTGGGCCAGTGCCACGGCGGCCTGCCCGAGCTGCTCGCGCAGCGCAGCATCCACGGCCGGGCTGGGTGATTCTTCGATGATCTTTTGGTGGCGGCGCTGCACCGAGCAATCGCGCTCACCCAGGTGGATGCAGTGGCCGTGGCTGTCGGCCATGATCTGCACCTCGATGTGACGGGGCCTGAGCAAGGCGCGTTCCACCAACAAGTCGCCGTTGCCAAAACCGGCCAGCGCTTCAGAACGCGCACTGTGCAGCGCGGGCAGCAGCTGCGCCATGTCGGTCACCAAGCGCATGCCGCGACCGCCGCCCCCGGCCACGGCTTTCACCATCAGCGGCAGGCCCAGATGCTTGGCTTGTGCCGTGAAGGTGGTATCGCTTTGGTCCGCACCCAAGTAGCCCGGCAAGCAAGGCACGCCATGCCGCAGGGCCAGCGCTTTGGCGGACGACTTGCTGCCCAGGGCGCGGATGGCCTCAGTTGGCGGTCCGACCCAGGTCAGGCCCGCGTCGATCACGGCCTGTGCAAAGTCGGCGTTCTCACTCAAAAAACCATAGCCCGGGTGCACCGCATCGGCACCCGTGTCGCGCGCCGCTTGCAGCAGCTTGTCGATGCGCAAATATGAATCTGCCGACAGCGTGCCGCCCAAGGCGACAGCGGTGTCGGCTTCTTGCACATGCAGGGCGCCCTGGTCAGCGTCTGAATACACCGCCACCGTGGCAATGCCCATGCGCTGCGCGGTGCGGATGACACGCCGCGCGATTTCGCCTCGGTTGGCGATCAGCAAACGTGTGATGGTGGTGGGCACTGTGCTCATGTGGCGTCCTTGCCCGACAGTGTCCAAGGGGCTGGCTGCCTGCGCGCAAACGCGGCCAGGCCCTGCGCGGCCTCGGCGCTGCGCAGGCCTTGGGCAAACGCTTGGGCTGCGGCATCGCGCAGGTCGGGCACAGGGCCACGCAGTTGCCGCAGCAGTTGTTTGGTGCTGGTCACCGCGCCGGGTGCGGCGCGCATCAGGCGCGTGAGTGTTTTTCCCCACGCAGCATCGTTTTCCTCATCGATGACCTCGTTCACCAAGCCCACTTGCATCGCTTGGCCTGCGGTGTAGCTCAGGCCTTGCAGCAAGCATTGCCGCGCCGCGCTCTCTCCCAGGCGTTGCCACACAAAGGGCGCAATCTGCGCTGGTGGCAAGCCCAGTGTGACCTCGGGCGTGCCCAGCACCGAACGGGCTGTGGCCACCACATGGTCGGCGCAGCACACCAAACCAAAACCGCCGCCCATGGCCGCACCATCGACCCGGCACACCAACAGTTGGGGCATGGCGCACAGCGCGTGCAGCAGGTCCCCAAAGCGGCGGTTCATGGCCAGTAGCGGGTCGGTTTGCCCGTCTTGCAAGGGCTGGCCAATCAGGCTGGCAAAGCCGCCCAAACTGCCGCCCGCACAAAAGGCCCCGCCTGCACCGGTCAGCACCACAATCCGCAGCGAGGCGTCTTGTGCGGCCCGCGCACAGGCTTGGATCAAGCCGTCCACCACCGCATCGCTCAAGGCGTTGCGCGTGGCCGGGTCGTTCATCGTCCAGGTCTCCAAAGCGCCCTGGCGCTCGATCAATAAAGTGCTGCTCATTTTTGGGGCCGCTTGGCAATGCCCATCATCTTGGACAAGATGCCCAGCATGACTTCGTCCGCGCCGCCACCGATCGAGGCCAAACGGCCATCGCGGTACATGCGCGAGACCTTGTTCTCCCAAGTGAAGCCCATGCCGCCCCAAAACTGCAGGCAGGTGTCGGGCACGGTGCGGTTCA
>JACCDH011322251.1_pt1 | contig 24588 bp, 20 predicted proteins | sample 7442481 | NCBI WGS metagenome assembly JACCDH01 (sample SAMN15323433, study PRJNA562643) | freshwater metagenome | isolation source: river surface water | place: USA:Blue River Watershed | collected 2017-08-15
GGATCAATCCCCACACGTTTATCGATTCACCCACTGCCCTGACCTCCCGGCTCCAAAAACTGGCGGCATTATAAGGTATGTTTTGTGCTTCTCATACACAATCCGGTGTTTTATAAAGAGTTTTTGTAGAAAATTGTGATTCCTGACGCACCGTGGCATTAAACCTTTTCAATCTATCTCCGACCAAGAAAAAAGCGGACGTGAGACTGATCAAATGTGTCACAAAGAAGGCAGTGAATTTCTTGCGAAAACGGGCATTCAGCCCTCGGAAGGCGATCCAGGACTCCCGGGCACCGGCAAGCCGAAATGCAGATAGGCTTGTGCTGTCGCGACACGCCCGCGACTCGTGCGCATCATGAATCCTTGTTGAATCAGATAGGGCTCTAGCACATCCTCGATGGTGTCCCGCTCCTCGCTGATGGCCGCCGCCAGACTGTCGACGCCGACAGGCCCACCACCGAATTTCTCGATCAGTGCCAGCAGCAGCCTGCGATCCATGTGATCGAAGCCGTTGTCGTCGATACTCAACATGTCCAAGGCCATGCTCGCTGCGCGCCGGTCCATCACGCCCGCGCACTTCACATGCGCATAGTCCCGCACGCGCCGCAGCAGCCGATTGGCGATTCGAGGCGTGCCGCGCGAGCGGCGGGCGATTTCATCAGCAGCGTCGACATCGATATCACAGCCCAGGATGGCAGCCGATCGCTGCACGATACTGCTCAATTCCGCCGCCGAGTAATATTCCAGCCGCTGGATGATGCCAAAGCGATCACGCAGAGGCGACGTCAGCAAACCCGCTCTGGTCGTGGCACCCACCAGCGTGAATGGAGGCAGGTCCAGCTTGATCGAGCGCGCCGCAGGCCCCTCCCCGATCATGATATCGAGCTGATAGTCCTCCATCGCCGGATAGAGAATTTCCTCGATGGCAGGACTGAGACGATGAATCTCGTCGATGAAGAGGACATCGCCGGCCTCAAGATTCGTGAGCATGGCAGCCAGATCGCCGGCTTTTTCCAGCACCGGACCGGACGTCGTCTTGATCGACACCTGCAGTTCGTTGGCAATGATATTGGCGAGGGTGGTCTTGCCAAGCCCCGGCGGCCCGAAGATCAGGACATGGTCCATGGCTTCGCGACGATCTCGTGCAGCCTGGACGAATATCTCCATCTGTTTCTTGACCTCACTCTGCCCGACGTAGTCGCGCAGTGCCAGCGGCCGGATGGCGCGATCCAGCGACTGGTCGCCCGGAGCGCTGGCAGCGGAAACCAGGCGATCCTCTTCATTGATCATGATTGTGCCGAATTCCTGAGAGCCTGTCGGATGAGATCTTCACTGCGCGCCATTCCGGGATCGGCTTTCATGACGCCGGCAATCATGCGCGCTGCTTCCTGCGGTTTGTAGCCAAGCGCTATCAAGGCGGTCTCCGCTTCCTGTGACACTGCTCGCTCCGAGTGCCCGGCAACAGGCACGGCATCCTGCAGCACCCCTTGCAGATCAGCGCCCCACTCGGCCAGACGATCCTTCATTTCCACGATCAGCCGCTCTGCTGTCTTGCGTCCGATACCGGGCATGCGCGTCAAACCCGCGATGTCATTGACGCGGATCGTGCGTACGAAGTCATCAACGGCCATGCCCGAGAGAATCGCCAGGGCCATCTTCGGCCCTACGCCGGTGACTTTGATCAGGCTGCGGAACATCTGCCGCTCCTGCGCGGTGTGAAAACCATAGAGCAGATGGGCATCCTCACGCACCACCAGATGCGTTTGCAGGGTGACTTCGCGCCCGACAGCAGGTAATTGATAGACAGTGCTCATGGGCACCTGGACTTCGTAAAACACTCCCCCGACATCCACCAGCACCTCAGGGGCACGCTTGTCGGCGAGAATGCCGCGCAGCCGACCGATCATTGCACTCCTCCGCGGCCCGCCGGGGCTCGCCCGCGCCAGGCGCCGGCACTGACAATGCGGGACTGATTCGCAGTGGTATTGGCATGACAGATGGCAATGGCAAGCGCATCGGCTGCATCGGCCTGCACCTCCCCGCTCACGCCAAGCAGAACCTTCACCATGTGCTGCACCTGTTCCTTCTCTGCATTGCCATTGCCCACCAGGGCTTGCTTGACCTTGCGGGGAGAGTATTCGGCGATGCTCAGGTCATGATGCAGGCAGGCGACCATCGCACTCCCCCGCGCCTGACCAAGCTTGAGTGCCGACGACACACTCTTGCCGAGAAACACTTCCTCTATCGCGCACTGCTGGGGCGCATGCTGCTCGATGATCCGACACACGCTGTCGAAGATGAGCTTGAGGCGTCCCGGGTGATCGATGTCAGGCAGGCGGATGCATCCGCAGGCCACATACACCAACCTGTTGCCCGTGGACTCGACAATGCCGTAGCCCGTCAGGCGCGAGCCGGGATCTATCCCCAGAATCCGTGTCATCTGTTACCGCCCCCGGGAGCCGGCAAGTCTCACCGCTGTTGCTCAGAGCCGGCCCATGATCTCGTCGGAAATACTGGCATTGCTGTAGACGTTCTGCACGTCGTCGAGGTCCTCGAGATGATCCACCAGCTTCATCAATTTCTCGGCGCTCTCCTGATCGAGCTCGGCATGCGTTGACGCGACCATGCTCACCTCAGAGGCATCCGGGTGCAGACCCTGGGCCGCGAGGGCATCCTTGACCGCCCCGAACAACTCGGGCGAGGTGACGACTTCGACACTGCCGTCATCCATCTGCTGGACATCGTCGGCACCGGCCATCAGGGCAAGCTCGAGAATCCTGTCTTCGTCGACACCCGGGGCGAAGCTGATGCTGCCCTTCTTCTCGAACAGGTAGGCCACGGAGCCACTCGTGCCCAGATTGCCACCGTGCTTGGAAAAGCCGTGGCGCACTTCGGCCACCGTGCGATTGCGGTTATCCGTCAGCGTCTCCACCAGGATGGCGACACCGCCCGGACCATAGCCTTCGTAAACAAGCTCCTCCAGATTCTCTGATTCGAGCGTGCCGGCACCCCGGGCGATGGCGCGATCGATCGTGTCGCGCGCCATGTTGGCCCCGAGCGCCTTGTCCACCGCAGCGCGCAGGCGAGGGTTGTCAGAGACATGCTCGCCCCCCAGCTTTGCCGCGACGGTCAGCTCGCGAATGAGCTTGGTGAACACCTTGCCGCGACTGAAATCCAACCGCGCCTTCTTGTGCTTGATATTGGCCCATTTACTGTGTCCGGCCATCATTCACCCCCTGGCTGTCACATCCTCAAGCCGACTTCTCGCCGGCTGCCTGACGCACCTGGATATTGAGTTCGCGCAACTGCTTGGATGACACCAGACCCGGAGCATCCGTCAGCGGACACGAGGCAGACTGGGTCTTCGGGAAGGCAATCACTTCGCGAATGGACGACGCGCCGGTCATCAGCATGATCAGACGATCCAGACCGAAGGCGAGGCCACCGTGGGGAGGCGCACCATAGGACAGCGCATCCAGCAGGAAGCCGAATTTCTCTTTCGCCTCTTCGTCACCAATCCCGAGAATCTTGAAGACAGACTGCTGCATCGACGGCTGGTTGATGCGGATGGAGCCGCCGCCCAGTTCGGTGCCGTTCAACACCATGTCATAGGCACGTGAGAGCGCCTTGAGCGGATCTGCCTGCACTTCCTCCACTCTGCACGAAGGCATCGTGAAGGGGTGGTGCAGAGCTGTGAGGCTGCCGTCGCCGGCCTCTTCGAACATCGGGAAGTCGACCACCCACAAAGGTGCCCAGTCTCCCTTGACCATGCCCATGTCGGCACCAACCTTCAGACGCAATGCACCGATGGACTCGTTGACGATCTTGGCCTTGTCCGCCCCGAAGAACACCAGATCCCCGTTCTGCACGCCAAGGCGAGCCAGCACGGCATGCACCACTTGCTCCGGCATGAACTTAAGGATCGGAGACTGCAGGCCGTCGACGCCGACAGCCAGATCGTTGACCTTGATCCAGGCCAGGCCTTTCGCGCCATAGATGGAAACGAATTTCGTGTAATCGTCGATCTCCTTGCGACTCAGACGCCCACCCTCGGGCACTCGCAGCGCCACAACGCGCGAGGCCGGGTCGTTGGCCGGGCCGTGGAACACCTTGAATTCCACATCCTTCATCAGGTCGGCGATGTCCACCAGCTCCATGTCGATGCGCAGATCGGGCTTGTCGGAACCGAAACGACGCATGGCTTCGGCGAAGGTCATGCGCGGGAAGGTGCCGAACTCGACATTCAGATGCTTGCGGAAGACCTGACGGATCATCTCTTCCGTGATCGTCATGATCTGCTCTTCATTCATGAACGAGGTTTCAATATCGATCTGCGTGAACTCGGGCTGCCTGTCAGCGCGCAGGTCCTCGTCACGGAAGCACTTGGCGATCTGGTAGTAGCGGTCCATGCCGGCCACCATCAGGATCTGCTTGAACAGCTGCGGAGACTGCGGCAGCGCGAAGAACTGACCATGATGCGTGCGGCTGGGAACGAGATAGTCGCGTGCACCTTCCGGTGTGGCACGCGTCAGAATGGGCGTCTCGATATCCAGGAAGCCGTTCTCGTCCAGATAATTGCGGATGGTGTTGCTGACCTTGGAGCGAAAGCGCAGACGGTCGGCCATTTCCGGTCGACGCAGATCGATGTAGCGATGACGCAGACGAATGTCCTCGCCCACCTCGGCATGTTCATCGAGCATGAAAGGCGGCGTGCGCGAGGCGTTGAGTATCTCGAGCTGCTTGCCGAGCACCTCGATCCGCCCGGTGCCCATCACGGCATTGCTGGTGCCTTCCGGCCGCAGGCGCACGATGCCGGTGATCTTCAGCACGAACTCGCTGCGCACGGTCTCGGCCAGCGCAAAGCTTTGCTCGGCATCCGGATCGAACACGACCTGGGCAATGCCTTCCCGATCACGCAGATCGATGAAGATCACGCCACCATGATCACGACGTCGATGGGCCCAACCGCACAGAACGACTTCCTGCCCGACATGGTTTTCATTCAAAAGCCCGCAATAATGACTGCGCATAACTGGTTCCTGTGTTGAAGCTTAAAATGCGTTATCCGGCCGCAGGGCGCGCGAGCGCGTCAGGATGCGGTGGCACTGGACGTCGCTGGAGTCGACCCGGAGTCGGAGTCCTGCGTACCATGCCGACGCTTGCCGGTCTTGAAATCTGTTTCATACCAGCCTCCGCCCTTCAGGCGAAAGCTGCTGGCCGAGACCTGCTTCACAAGGCCGTTCTGATTGCAGGCGGGGCATTGCGTCAAAGGGGCATCACTGATCTTCTGCAGCGCCTCAAGTTGATTGCCACACTGACTGCACTGGTATTCGTAAATAGGCATAAGCGACAATTTCCTCCATTCAGCTTGCTGATCGCGAATCGCCCCCGGGCACACGGCTGCCGGGTCTCGCGAAAACGGCGCAGTATACCTTACCTTCCAGCGCTCTGGCAGCCCCGAAACAGCGTCCAGAGCAGGATAATCTGCGCGCTTTTCAAGGACTTCCCGAATCACCCGGAGTGCCTCGAACAGGCTTCGTCCGGCCGGATTAAAGCTTGCGGCTGTCTGGCAAAAACTATATAAATGAGGCCCCACTGAGGCGCCAACGGAATGCAAAACGCCAACACAAAAAGTATCGGAGCACATCCTGGGGTTCTCCCTGCACAGGGGACAACACAAGTCTCAACCTTCATCACTCATCAATAAGAGAACGGGCATGGCTGTAGAAAAGACGGTATCCGCTAAACCCAAGAAGACCACATCGACTGCAGCCAAGACTGCAGCCATTCAGGAAAAATACACCAAGACTGCGATTCTCAATGAAATTTCCGAGAATACAGACCTGACCCGCAAGCAGGTGTCAGCCGTTCTTGACGAACTGACCAGCATCATCGAACGACACCTGAAGAAGCGTGGCGTTGGCGAATTCACGCTCCCCGGCCTGTTGAAGATCAAGTCGGTCAAGCGTCCTGCACGCCCTGCCCGCAAGAATGTCCCGAATCCGTTCAAGCCGGGCGAATTCATGGACATCGCGAAGAAGCCTGCAACAACCCGCGTCAAGATTCTGCCTTTGAAGAAACTGAAGGACTTCGCCGAGTAAGACGCTGCCGCGCCGGCAGGACCTGGCGCAGAATCGCGTGCGAAGACCACGAAAGACGACGCAGAAAGGCAGCCTTCGGGCTGCTTTTCGCTTTCTTGCCAACCCATCACCGCCACACACGAGTTTCATCACATCATGCGCGCCAGTCAGTATCTCATTGCAACCCTCAAGGAAACCCCGGCCGATGCCGAGGTTGTGAGCCATCAACTCATGGTCCGTGCCGGCCTGATCCGCAAGCTGGCCACCGGCATGTACACCTGGCTCCCGGCCGGACTGCGTGTGCTGCAGAAAGTCACCGGCATCATTCGCGAAGAGATGAACCGGTCAGGCGCAATGGAAGTGTCGATGCCCGTGGTGCAATCGGCCGACCTGTGGATCGAGTCCGGGCGCTGGGACAAGATGGGTCCCGAGCTGCTGCGTTTCGTCGACCGTCATGATCGCGACTTCTGCCTCGGACCGACTCACGAGGAAGTCATCACCGATCTCATACGCAATGAACTCAACAGCTATCGCCAGTTGCCCGCGAATTTCTACCAGATCCAGACCAAGTTCCGCGACGAGCGCCGCCCCCGCTTCGGCGTGATGCGGGCTCGCGAATTCCTGATGAAGGATGCCTATTCCTTCCATGCCAGCGACGCGTCTCTCCAAGAAACCTATGATCTGATGCATCGCACTTACTGCCGAATCTTCGAGCGCCTGGGGCTGGAATACCGCCCGGTGCTGGCCGACTCCGGCAACATCGGCGGCAGCATGTCGCATGAATTCCATGTGCTGGCGGATTCGGGCGAAGACGAGATCGTCTTCAGCACGGCCAGCCAGTACGCCGCCAATATCGAGATGGCCACCGGCCAGTTGCCCGACGCCGATTTCTGTGCGGCGGAAAGCCCCGCGGCCAGCGCACAGACAGTCGCCACACCCGGCGCCCACGCCATCGAGGAAGTCGCCACGCTGCTGGGCAAGGAGGCACGCCGCCTGGTGAAGACCCTTGTCGTCAAGGGCGTGGTGAGTGAGGAGAATCCGAGTGGCCTGGTGGCTCTGCTGATTCGAGGAGATCAGGACATCAACCCAGTGAAGGCCGAGAAGCTGGCGCAGGTCGCCTCGCCCTTCACGCTGGCCGACGACAGCCAGATTGCCGCCACTCTCGGCTGTCAGCCCGGCAGCCTTGGCCCCGTCGCGCTGTCGATTCCCGTGATTGCCGACCACAGCGTGGTGAATCTGGTGAACTTCGTCTGTGGCGCGAACCGCGATGGCTTCCACCTAGTCGATGCCAACTGGGGAAGCGCGTGCCGCTTCGACAGCAGTGCCGACATCCGCAAGGTGCGCGAGGGCGATCTGAGCCCGGACGGCCAGGGCACCCTGTCCATCAAGCGCGGCATCGAAGTCGGCCACATCTTCCAGTTGGGCACCAAGTACAGCCAGGCCATGAACGCCACCTATCTGGACGAGAACGGCAAGACCCAGGTCATGATCATGGGCTGCTACGGCATCGGCGTGAGCCGCATCGTCGCCGCCTGCATCGAGCAGAGCCACGACGCGCAGGGCATCATCTGGCCCGACAACATCGCGCCCTTCCATGTGGCCGTGATTCCGCTCAATGCCCACAAGTCCGACGCCGTCCGGATGCTCAGCGAACAGCTGACCGAGCAGCTGGAACAGGCCGGGTTCGAGGTGCTGCTGGATGATCGCGACAAGAAGACCAGCGCCGGCGTGAAGTTTGCCGACATGGAGCTGATGGGCATGCCGCACAGGATCGTGGTGTCCGAGCGCGGCATCGAGCAAGGCATGCTGGAGTACAAGTCCCGACGTGCCGAGGAAAGCGAACTGGTGCCGGCCGACGGCATCGTGGGGTTCCTGAAGTCACGCCTGCAAGGCGTCTGAGTCCGCGACCACGAGGAGCAAAATCGCATGCAGACCCCGCAGACCCCTTACATCCTGGTGCTTTATTACAGTCGCACCGGCGCCACGCAGGACATGGCGCGCCTCATCGCTCGCGGTGTCGAGCAGGCCGGCCCGGGCATCGAAGCCCGGCTGCGCACGGTGCCGGCGGTGTCGCCCGTCAGCGAAGCCACTGCACCGGCCGTGCCCGCCAGTGGCGCGGTGTACTGCAGCGAGGACGATCTGCGCCATTGCGCCGGCCTGATCCTGGGCAGCCCGACCCGCTTCGGCAACATGGCCGCGCCGCTCAAGCACTTCCTCGACAACACCGGCGCCCTCTGGCTCTCCGGCGCCCTGATCAACAAGCCGGCGGCCGTGTTCACCTCCACGTCCAGTCTGCACGGCGGGCAGGAATCCACCCTGCTGAGCATGTTCATGCCCCTGCTGCATCACGGCATGGTGCTGTGCGGACTGCCCTACAGCGAGCCGCAGTTGATGGCCACGCAATCGGGCGGGACACCTTATGGCGCGAGTCATCACGCTGGTGCCGACGGCAAGCGCCGCGTGGACGACGACGAAACCGCCCTGTGCCTGGCGCTGGGCCGACGCGTCGCCGGCCTCGCCCTGAAACTGCGGGCCTGACGGGCCCGCAAGACCGAGCGGCCGCTCAAGGCCGTGGAGACACACTGATGCAGAATCTGGAATCCCCCGCCGCCGAGTCACAGCCGCCGAAGCTGATCGAGCAGTCCCACCGCGCCGTCGTCTACAGCTATGGCAGTCTGCTGGCGGTATTCGCCCTCTACGCCCTGTGGCAGATCGTCACCGACGGCAATGCCGTCGCGGTGCTGGTGCTGCTGGTGATCAAGACGCTGCCGCTGGCCATCTTCATTCCCGGCCTGCGGGTGCGACGCCTGCGCACCTATGCCTGGCTGTCCTTCGTGTCACTGCTCTATTTCATTCAGTCCGTGCAGACCGCTTTCACGCAGGATGCGCGGCTGTACGGCATCGTCTGCACGCTGATCATCGCGACGCTGTTCTGCGCGCTGGTGGTGTATATCCGCAGCTACCGCGGCTTCTACAAGGTGTCGTTCTGAAGCAGATCGCGCACCAGCGCGACGCTGATCCTGCGCTGGCGCTGCAGGGAATGGGTATCCAGTCGCTCCAGCAGGGCGAACAATTCGGTGTTGCTGCGTGCGGTGCGCTGCAGGATGTAGCGCGCCACCTCTTCCGACAACTCCAGTCCGCGGCGCCCTGCCCGCTTGCGCAGTGCCTGCAGCTTGTCCTCGTCGTCCGGTTCGTGCACCTGGAACACCACGCCTGACTGCAGCCGTGACAGCAGATCCGGCAGCACGAACGCGGCCTCGCGCGGCGCCGTGCGTGCTGCCACCAGCAGACGGGTGCCACTCTCGCGCAAGCGATTGAACAGATGAAACAGGGCTTCCTCCCAGTCCGGGAGTCCGGCAATCGCCTCCACATCGTCCAGACAGACCAGCTGCAGCGACTCCAGCCCCAGCAGGATGTCAGGATGCCACTCGCCATGCTGACCCAGCGGCACATAGAAGCTGGCAGCCCAGGGCTGCACCGTGTCGGCTGTCGCGTCCTGCTGGCACATGGCCTGCAGCAGATGGCTGCAGCCCGCTCCGGGGGCACCCCACAGCCACGTGAACTGCGCCAGGGCGGCAGGCTCCTGCAGGTAATTCAACAAGGCCTGATTGGCGCTGGTGACATGGAAATTGTCGAAGGTGGCGGCGTCGTCGAGCGTGATCTGCAGCGCCAGTTGCCGGGGCTGGAGCATCTCAACGCACCCAGCGCAGGTGCAGCAGTGGCTGTTCATGGGCAGTGCCCGGCAGGGTCAGAGGCTGCAGGTCGCGGCCCAGGGCTATGAACTCGGTGAACAGGAACGGGGTGGCGAGCAGACGCACATCGAGCTCGATCGCGGCACCGTCGAGCAGCGCAGCCGCAGCGCTGTCCACCACCGCCAGCGAATCCATGTAGGCCATCAGATCGACATAGTCCCGTGCACTGTCCATACCCTCGACGCGCACGCGCACGCGGGCATCGGCCGGCGCCTCCATGCTGTTGAAGGCGTAATGGGCGGCGAGCTGGCTGGTGACACGGTTCAGCGTGCCCAGGGTGAAGACGGCGAGATCGCGCTCGAAGGCATCGAAGCTCTCGACGCTGTCGCGGAACAGGAACTGCCACAGGCCGACCAGATCGCCCGTGGGGGATTCCAGCAACCGGCCGCCCAGGATGGCATCGGCGCCATAGCGCGCACTGGCGCTGCGGATGCGGGTCTCGTCGAGGCTCCAGGCCACATCGGCCGGCAGATTGCGGCGATCCTCCAGATCCATCACGGGCAGCATCACCGGCAGGCCACGCACACGGGCGAATTCGCGCACGATCTCCAGCATGGGATGTTCCGAATCGGCACTGAGTACCTCGCGCACGCCGGCAGCGTTCTGCACCGTCAGCCACAGCAGCATCACGGGCCTCTCGCGATCCCACACCGGCACGCCGGAACTCATCAGCGTCTGGTTCAGCAGCGCGCTGTCGAAACTCATGCGGATGAAGGTGCGTGCCTCGGCCGTGGTGGAATCGGTGCGATAGCTGACTTCCTGCACATAGCTCTGAGCATCGCGCACGGCACGCTCAATGGCGGAATTGCGCAGATGGCGCTCGTCGCCGGTGACCTTGAGCACCACGGCGGCCAGCCCCTCGCGATAGGCGCGCAGACGCTCCGAGTCGCCCTGGTCCTGCACCGGGATTTCCTGTTCATAGAGGCCGGAGACGAGCAGTGCCTGCGCGGGAAGGGCGCACAGCGCGGCGGCGAAGAGGCTGAGACTGAGCAGGCGGCGGGCCTGGCGGAGGAGATTTTTCATGCGCGGCATGATACCCGATCCTCCCCGCCATGACACGCCGGCGGCCCAGCTGCTAGAATCCGCGCACTTCCTGACCAGCCTACGGACCCCCTCATGAGCCAGAACAGCAATCACACCTCCACTCCTTCATTGAGCTACAAGGACGCTGGCGTCGACATCGACGCGGGCGATGCCCTGGTCGAGCGCATCAAGTCCGTGACCCAGCGCACCCGCCGCCCGGAAGTGCTCTCCGGCCTCGGCGGCTTCGGCGCCCTGTGCGAGATTCCGGCCGGCTACCGCCAGCCCGTGCTGGTCTCTGCCACCGACGGCGTGGGCACCAAGCTCAAGCTGGCCATCGAGATGGGCAAGCACGACACCATCGGCATCGACCTGGTGGCCATGTGCGTGAATGACCTGATCGTGTGTGGCGCCGAGCCCCTGTTCTTCCTCGACTACTACGCCACCGGCGGCCTCAACGTGGACGAAGCGGCCCAGGTGGTCACCGGCATCGGCGAGGGCTGTGTGCAGGCCGGCTGCTCCCTGATCGGCGGCGAGACGGCCGAGATGCCGGGCATGTACAAGAAGGAAGACTATGACCTGGCCGGCTTCGCCGTCGGCATCGTGGAGAAGAGCGAGATCATCGAGAACGAGCGCGTGCAGCCCGGCGACGTGCTGATCGGCATGGCCTCGTCCGGCCCGCACTCCAACGGCTACTCGCTGGTGCGCAAGGTGCTGGAAGTCAGCGGCACGCCGCTCAGCCTGCCCTTCGCCGGCCGCAGCATCGGGGAAGTGCTGCTCGAGCCCACGGAAATCTATGTCAAGGCCATCCAGGCCCTGGAAGGCCATGCCCAGGTGCACGGCCTCGCCCACATCACCGGTGGCGGCATTGTCGAGAACCTGCCGCGTGTGCTGCCCGAGGGCGTGCAGGCGGTGATCGATCTGGGCAGCTGGCAGCGCCCGGAGATCTTCCAGTGGCTGCAGGCCAAGGGGAACATCGCCGATGCGGAGATGCTGCGCACCTTCAACTGCGGTATCGGCATGATCGTCTGCGTGTCCGCCGCAGAAAGCGACAAGGCCTTGTCAATTCTGAAGAATCACAACAAGGGCGCCACCATCATCGGCCGCATCCAGGCCTGCGCCGCCGACGCCCGCCCGGTCGTCCTGGAAGGCAGCCCGCGATGAGCCGCGCGCCCTGCCCGATCGTCGTCCTGATCTCCGGCAATGGCAGCAATCTGCAGGCCCTGATCGACCAGAGCGCCGCCGGCGGCTATGCCATCTGCGGCGTCATCAGCAACAAGGCCGACGCCTATGGTCTCGAGCGCGCCGCCCGCGCCGGCATTCCCACCCGCGTCATCCGACACCAGGACTTTGCCGATCGCGAGGCCTTTGATCGCCGGCTCATGGCGGAGATCGACAGCTTCTCCCCCGCTCTGGTGGTGCTGGCCGGCTTCATGCGCATTCTCAGCGCTGCCTTCGTCAGCCATTACGCGGGACGCGTGCTCAATATCCACCCCTCGCTGCTGCCGGACTATCGTGGCACCCACACCCACGAGCGGGTGCTGGAAGCCGGCGAGAAGGAGCACGGCGTGAGCGTGCATTTCGTCACCGAGGAACTCGATGGGGGCCCGGTGGTGCTGCAAGCCGTGGTGCCTGTACTGCCAGGGGACACCCGGGATGGGCTCGCGGCACGCGTTGCGCAGCAGGAACACCGGATCTACCCGCGGGCCGTCAGCCTGTTTGCCGCCGGACGGCTGCGCATGCAGGGCAATGCGGCCTGGCTGGATGGCGAACGGCTCGGAGCCAGCGGCCTGCGCGAGTACGCGTCGTGACGACACGGCACGCTGCCGCCCTGCTGCTGGCGCTGCTGGCCGGGTCACAGGCCCTGGCCCAGCCGGCACCGGGGGAGCCGGTGCTGCCCCTGGAACCCCCCGTCTTCCAAGCGCGGTATCTCGCCGAATCCATGGGCCTGAGTGCCACCGCCCATCGCGTGCAGACGCGCAGCGAGGACGCCCTCTACACCCTCGAGAACAGTCTGAGTCTGAGCTTGCTGGGCGCCACCGTGGGCACCGTCACCGAGACCAGCGCGTTCCGCTGGCTGGATGGCCAGGTCATTCCCGAGCGCTACCGCTACAGTCAGACGGGCTTGAGTGCCCGCGAGGAGACCGTGGAATTCGACTGGCAGGCCATGAGTGCGCGCAGCAGCCGGGATGAGGAGTCGTGGACGCTGCCGCTCGCCAGCGGCGTGCAGGACAAGCTCAGCTACAGCCAGAACATCGGCACGGACATCGATGCACGCGGCCTGACACAGATGCGCTACCGCATCGTCGACAGCGACGAGATCGAGGAACAGGTCTACGAGCTGGTGGGAGAGGAAACCCTGCAGACCCCGGCCGGGGCGCTGCGGACGGTGAAGATCGAGCGCGTGCGGGCCGGCAACAGCAGCCGGCGCACCACCGTCTGGCTGGCGCGGGACTGGCAGTATCTGCTGGTGCAGCTGGAACAGGTGAGCGGCTCCGGCAATCTCACACGCCTGACGCTGGAGTCGGCCACCGTCAACGGCGCGGCTCTGCAAGGCCAGTAGCCCCGCCAGCGCTCGGCCGTCGCCCGCCTCAGGAAAAGGCCTCGGCGTCCTCCAGCCCTTCCCCGCGCCGGTGCATGTCGTACTTGCGCATCTTCTCCACCAGCGTCGTGCGGCGGATATTGAGCCGGTCGGCGGCGCGCGCCACCACCCCGCCCGCGTCGTTGAGCGCCTGCTCGATCAGGTCGCGCTCGAGCGTGGCCAGGTACTCCTTCAGATCCAGCCCATTGAGCGGCAACAGCGCCTGCACGGTGCCGGCGGGCGCGGCCGTCCCTGCGGGCTGCGCGGCAGGCGCTGCCCCGTGGCTGGCGGCGGCGCCGTTCAGCGCGTCCGCCTCGGCTGCGGCAGCGCCATTGACCGCCACCACCGGCACGAACTCCTTGAGCGCCAGTTCCTCGTCCGTCAGATGGCGGAACTTGGCGGGCAGGTCATTGACGCCGACGATGCTGTGCGGATGCAGGATGGCCATGCGCTCCACCAGATTCGCCAGTTCGCGGACATTGCCCGGCCAGCTGTGGCGGCACAGGGATTCCACGGCAGCGGGGCTGAAACGCACCGAGCCGCGCTTCTCGCCCTCGAGCCGGCTGATCAACTCGGTCAGCAACTGGGGAATGTCCTCGACCCGCTCGCGCAGCGAGGGCATCTCGATGGGGAACACATTGACGCGGTAGTACAGATCCTGCCGGAACGAGCCGGCCTCGATCATGCTTTCGAGATTCTTGTGGGTGGCAGCCAGGATGCGCACATCGGTCTGCAGGGTGCGCGTGCCGCCCACGCGCTCGTAGCAGTGTTCCTGCAGCACCCGCAGCAGCTTCACCTGCATGGGCAGTGGCATGTCGCCGATCTCGTCCAGGAACAGCGTGCCGCCCTCGGCCATCTCGAAACGCCCGACGCGGGTGGAGATGGCGCCGGTGAAGGCCCCCTTTTCGTGGCCGAACAGCTCGCTTTCCAGCAGCTCCGGGGGAATCGCTCCGCAGTTGATGGGCACGAAGGGCTTGCCGGCACGGCTGGAATTCATGTGCAGATTGCGCGCCACCACTTCCTTGCCGGTGCCGGATTCGCCGGTGATGAGCACCGTCACTTCCTTGTCGGCCACCTGGCCCATGATGTGGCGGATGCGCTGCACCCCGGGGCTGTTGCCCACCAGGCTGCGGAACATGTTGTAGTCGCGGATGCCCGGCACGTTGCGCAGGCGCTGCGCGTGGGCACGGAAGACCTGGGCCTTGTGCAGGGCATCGAGCATGGGCTGGTAGCGCACCGGCGTGGGCAGGGCTGCGGTGATGGCGGGGGCCAGTTCGGGCGCCAGCAGGGCCAGCGCCTCGTCGCCGCCCACCAGCACCACCGGCAGGGTGCGGTCGCGGCCGTGCAGTTCGCGCACCAGCGCGTCCAGGGCCTCGGCGGCACACGGCCCGATGAGCACCAGCTTGATGTCGCCGGGGCTCTCGAAGGCCTCGGCCATCAGGCGGCGCCAGTTGTCGTGACTGGCGCTGACTGTCTGCTCACCCAGAAAGTCCAGCAGCAGGCCGAGATCCCGGCATGCTGCACTGTCGTCATCTACCAGCAAAATCCTGGCGTGTTCCGTCACTTGCACGTTGTCTGTGTCCATTGGTCAAACGGGGGAGGAGAAACCGCGAAGGATTGCTCGCCTGAACAGAATTTATTCTGTTCAGAGATTAGACACCGGCAAACTGGGGAGAGTCAATCTATTGACGCCTGCGGAGCAATCTCGTCCCACGCGGCCTTGATGGTGTGCAGCAGATCGCTGACTTCGTCCACCAGGGTCACGTCGTTGCGCAGGTTGGCCTCGAGCAGACGGCGCTGCATGTAGTCGTAGAGACTGTCCAGATTGGCCGTCATCTCCGGGTCAACGGACTTGTCCAGACTGGCCTGCAGGCCGCCGAGGATGGACACCGCCTTGCCCAGCAGCAGCCCCTTCTGCGCCACATCCTCGCGCTGCATGGCACCGCGGGCCTGGGCCAGACGGTCCAGCGCGCCATTGAGCAGCATCTGGATCAGACGATGCGGGCTGGCCCCTTCGAGGGCACTTTCGGTGTTGATGCGTTTGTATTGCGCCAGGGCGCTTTGGGCTGCGTACATGGAAATCTCCGGATGCTTCAGGGGGATGGTGGGGTGTTCGGATTCAGTCATGGCTGTCGCTCACGTTCATTCCTTCTTGTTGCTGGCGAGCGCTTCCAGCATGGTCAGCTGCGACTTCAGGAAATCCGAGGTCGAGTTCAACTGGGAAATGATCTTGTCGTTGGCCAGGAAGGAGGTGCGCAGGCGCTCCTCGGACCGAGCGATGCGCTCCTCGAGCTGCACGCGTTTCTCGGCGATGCTGGCCAGCTCCTGGTTCAGCGCATTGGTGCGCGTGGCGAACAGGCCGCTGGTGCCCAGGTAACCTTCCAGCAAGGTATCCAGACGTTCGGCCACGCCCTTGACGTAGCTGACGCTGCCGCGCTCGCCCAGGGCACCGCCGGTGACCAGCAGGCGCAGCCCGGTGGCGTCATCGGCCGTGCCGATGGCGTCCGTGCCCCGCTCGCCCAGCGTGCCGGCACCGGTGTTGAAGCCGAAGATGCCGGCGGCATTGCCGCTGAGCTCGCTGATCAGAACGGACGAGCCACTGCCCGTCGTGCGCGAGATGATGCCGAAGCCACCCGAGTTGGCGTCGTATTCCACCGTCACCGCCACGCCGGCCGCCAGCAGCGCGGGGCTGTTGTTGATGGCCGTCTGCAGGGCCGCCGCCACTGCCGTCGGGCTGGTATTGCTGATGGTGCCCAGGGTGATGGCATTGGACTGCACGCCGTCCACCGTGACCTTGAAGGTGTCGCTCAAGGAGCTGCTGGCCAGATCGCCGTGAGCCACGTTGAGGTAGAAGCCCGGCTGCGCGGCGATATTGCCCGCCTCCGCGATCAGGGTCTGGCCGATGCCGGTGGCCTCGATGCCATTGATGGTGCCGGCCACGTCCACGCCATCCACCGAGGATGTGCGCGGGCTGTTGCCGGCCACCAGGCCGAGCTTGTTGCCGGCGCTGACCGTCAGGTTGGCGAAGCTGATCTCGTCGCCCAGGTCATTCGTGGAGAAGACGAAACGCCCCTGCTCCAGGTCCTCGTCATAGGCGTAGCTCACCGTCACCGCGATGCCGTCGGTGCCGGTCTGGTTGGTCGAGGCGATGCTCAGGCCGTCGAAGCCCGTGACCGTCTGGTCCGCCAGGCCCAGCTCGGCAATCGCCGTGGCATTGACGTTGAGCAGCTCGATCTGGGTGCCCGCCCCGCTGCCGCTGGCATAGGTCAGCACCAGCTGGTCGCTCTCATCCAGCGAAGCCGTCACCTGGGCCGAGACCCCGGCCGTCACCAGCGCCGCCTGCACGGCCTGCAGCGTCTCGCTGGCGTCATTGGTGAGCGTGTTGACCACCACGTTCACCGGGCCGGCGCCGTCGATGTCGATGTCGAAACTCGCGTTGCTGCTGGCGAAGTCGAAGCCCAGGGCATCCACGGGCGCGCTGGCGGTCACCGTGGCCGGCAGGCCATCCGTGCTGACCTGGATCTGCGCCGCTGCGCCGGTGGCGGTGGTCACGAAATAAACCTGATCATTCTCGTCCAGCATGGCCGTGACGTCCCCGCTCAGCGCCGTGGCGTCGATGGCATCCTGAATCGCTGCCAGCGAGTTGGCCAGCGTCCCGGGAGTCTCGCCGCCGAAGGACACGCTGCTGGCATCGCCGTCGATGGTGACCTGCACCGAGGTCGCGCCGTCATCCAGACTGATCGAGATCACCCGGGGCGCAGCCGAAAAGTCCTGCCCCGCCACCACCGCCACCCCCACCGGCGTCTCGGCAGGCAGGAAGGCGAAATTCGGGTCGGCGGCGATCTGCGCGCTGATGGCGGCCATCAGATCGTCGGGGCTGTTGTAGGTGACCGGCGTGCCGCTGCTGCCGGGCACGGTCAGCACGGCCGAACTCACGTCGTTCACGCTGATGCTGAAGCTGGTGGTGGCATCGAGTGTCACGGGGGTGTCGAAATTCTCGCTGGACAGGCCGTTGGGTGTGCTCAGACCGGCCAGGCGATTGCCGAAATAGTCGCCCTCGAAGGGGCCGCTCAGGCCGAGGGTGGCCGCCATCGCCGTGTCAGTGGTGAGGAAACCCACGCCGGACGCCGAGCCATAGCGGTTGGATTCGATGTCGAAGCGCTGCGCGGCGCTGTTGTAGACCACGGACACCGAGTGCCCGTTGTCGGCCATATCTTCATTGCTGTTGATGGCCGCCTGGAGGTGTTCCGCAAGGGCCGCCGCCGTGGCATAGGTGCCTTGGGTCAGCTCGATGCTGGCCGACACGCCGTTGAGCAGGACGGTGAAGTCGTCATTGTCCTCGTCGATGACGATATTGCCCGCCGCCAGGGCTGCCACCTGTTCGCCGGTGAAGGTGCCCACCGTGGCCAGCTGCGTGATCGTGATGTCATAGGTGCCGGCCAGGCTGTCCGAGGTGGCGCTGGTGTAGCTGATGAACGGGTCGGTGGTGGTGCCCTGTGTGGCGAAGAGCCCCAGGACGTCGCTGGAGTTGCTGGCAAAGGCTGCCGCGAACACGGCACTGTCGAACTCCAGCTGATAGCCGGCGTTCTGATCGGTGGTGATGCCGATGTCCGACAGCGTGCGCACCGAGCCGGTCAGGCCGGTCACGGCGCCACGCAGCACCCGGTTGATCTCGGACACGGCCAGACGCAGTGTGGAATCGCCGGTCAGCAGGCTGCCCTCGCCATTGGTGCCGGCCTCGGGGTCGAAGGCGGTGAGTTCATCGGCCAGTGCCTTGAGCGCGTTGTAGCCGTCCACGAACGCGGTGAGCTTGGTGGCGATGGCCGTGGAGTCCTTCGACAGCGTCAAGGTCACCGGCCCGCTGGTCTGCGCCTTCAAATTGAGCGTCGTGCCCGCCACCACGCCCGTCACCAGATTGCTGGCGCGGCTGATGGCCAGGCCATTCACGGTGAACTCGGCATCCTGGGCCGTGATGGTCTCGCTGAGACGCACGGAACCGGCCACGTCGCCCTCGTCGGCATCCAGACCGAAGCCATCCAACCCGGTCTCGGTCGCCGCGGCGAGCCCCAGTTCGGCCGAGGCCGCCGTGCCCGACACATCCACCAGACTGATGGCGATGCTGCCGCTGGCGCCCGTCTCCAGGCGGGTGAAGACCAGTTCGTCAGCGTCGTTCAGGCTGGCCACCACCTCGTCGTCCAGCCCGGCCGTGGTCAGCGCGTCGTTGATGAGGTCTATCGTCTCCTGCCGCGTGGCCGTAGCCGTGTTCAGGGTGATGGCCGCCGGCGCACCGCCGTCGATGCTGATGCTGAAGGTGGCATTGTTGGCTGCGAAATCGAAGCCATTGGAGAGTGCCGTGCTGCCGGTGAAGACGGCCGCTGCGCCATCGGCCAGCACCTCCAGGCTCTGGTCGAAACCGGCCTCCGCCGTCTGCAGAACCAGCAGGTCATCAGGTGCCACGGCGAGAACATCCCCGGCAGCAAACCCGGCAGCGACCAGCTGGGTGTCCATGGCCGCCTGGATGGCTGCCAGCGCGGTGGTCGTGTTGGTGATGGCCGGGTTGGCCGCCACCACGACCTCCATGGCTTCACCCTGATAGCTGAAGCGGAAGGCGAGCGAATCCGAGTCCAGTCCGCCCCCGGTCGACAGGTCGAGCGTGCCGGCGGCGGTCTGCGCCACCAGGCTGGCATTCTGGCTGGTCTGGTTGAAGTTCAGGGCCTTGAGGCCGTTGGTGCCGGTGGCCGTGATCTCGAGGCTGTTGTCGGCGCCGCTGTTCTTCGAGGTGAACACGAGGCGGTAGCCGCTGCCGTCATCGACGATGGTGGCCTGCACGCCGAAATTGGCGTTGTTCACCGCATCGCGAATGCCGGCCAGGGTGTTGTTGGCCGCCGAGATGACGATGGAGCGTGGCGAGACGGCGCTGTTGACGGTGAAGCCGTCATAGCTGTCGCCCGGGCCGTAGTCGATGCTGCCGAAGCGGAACGCCAGCACGCCGGTGCCCACGGTGCTGGTGACCGCCTCGTAGGAACCCGAGGCAATGGAGTGCTGCTGCGCCAGCTGGGCGACACTGATGGTGTAAGTGCCGCTGGTGGCCAGACTGCTGGCGGTGCCCGTCACCGCCGCGCTGTTGCTGCTCTCGACGGTGCTGGCATTGAAGGTGGACGGCAGACGCAGGGACTGCAGCGAGGCGTCGAAGGCCGACAGCGCCGTGGTGACTTCCCCGAAGGCCGCGATCTTGGCTTCCGCAATCGCCTTCTTGTTGTCCAGCCGTGCCTCGACGGGCGCGCGTTCCGCCTCGATGATCTGTTCGACGAGTTCGGAGGTCAGCAGGCCAGAGCCTACGCCGAGGGATTGAATAGAGGCCATGCATGCTCCCGGGAGCGCGTGAAAATGGGCGGGCACCCTGCAAGACGCCCAGCCCTTGCCGGCCGGCGCTCAGGAGCTCCTGTCGCCAGTGCAATTCAAGTTGTGTGCCAGCTCCCTGAATCAGCCGCATCCGATTGATCTGCATGAGGTTTATCGGCGTGCATGAGAAATTCTTGAATGCCGCCCCTGCCAGGGCTTGCCTGCGCGGGCAAGGCCTTGCCGCTTGCGTCTGCCGGCGCTCTGGCTTACCGTCTGGCGCACACCACCGCTGCCAGGACACCCCCCATGACCCCCACACTGATCGCCATCGGCATCGCCCCGAAGAAAGACGCCCCGACCGAGGACGTCGCGCGCGCCACCTTGCTGCCCGGCCAGGGCATCGAGGGCGACCGGCGCTGCCGCCCGGGGCAGAAGCGCGAGCAGGAACTGACCCTCATCAGCGCCGAGGCCATCGACGCCTTCAACGCGCAAAACGGAACGCACATTCCGTATATCGCTTTCCGCCGCAACCTCGTCACGCGCGGCATCGACCTGAACACCCTGGTGGGCCGGCGCTTTCGCGTCGGCGGTGTGGAATGCTTCGGGCTCGAACTATGCGAACCCTGCAGCAAGCTGGCGCGCCTGGTGGATCGGCGCGTGCTGCCCGACCTGGTGCACCGTGGCGGTCTGCGTGCGGCCATCCTCGGCCACGGCAGCGTGGTGCCAGGTGACCCACTGCAGGTGCTGTGAGTTTTCCGCGCCAAAGAAAAAGGCCCGCACGAGGCGGGCCTTTTTGCAGTATTGCGTTGGTCGGTAATGCACTGTGCGGAGTCAGACGCGCGCTTTGAACAGTGTCAGCGGTTCTTGCGCCTCTACCTTTCTTGCCAACTCCAGTGCTTCCTTGCCGCCAAATTGTCTTACCAGTTTTCGTGAACTTCTGTCCACAACAGTCACCGAAGGTTCGGCTGCGCCCAGTTCAACGCCAAAAATAATATCCCTCTGAATTGTCTGAACGTAGTCGTTCAATTTCGCCACTGCGACTTCCAGTTGCTCGTTCGCCAATTCGTCCTGCGATCCTGTATCCGAGTGTCCCTGCTCCTCATCCTGGTAGCTCTCTTCCTGACCTGCGTAGCTCAGGCTGGAGTGTCCCTGATCATTATTCTCGGTTTGCACTGAATTAACCTTGTCTCTCGAGACAGTTGTCGGCAGGAATCTTGTGATGCTGATGTCACTCAAGGTATGCCTCCAGAACTCGTCTCTCTCAATAATCAATCACCTTTATCCTGCAAGGAGAGTAGCCGCTTTGGCACCCCGGCTCAAGCCGGGGGCCAAGGCGGACGTCTCGCTTACTGGAGCAGAGACAGGACTTGCTGCGGAGCCGCGTTCGCCTGCGCCAGGATGGAGATACCAGCCTGTTGCAGAATCTGGCTTCTGGACAGTGCCGCTGCTTCGGAAGCGAAGTCAGCGTCCAGGATTCGAGAGTTCGCAGCTGACAGGTTCTCGGCAGACACCGCCAGGTTGCTGATGGTGGTCTCGAAGCGGTTCTGGATCGCACCGAGGTCCGCACGGGCGCTGTTCACAGCGTTCAGTGCGTTGTCGACGGCGGCCAGCGCTGCGTTCGCGCCATCCTGCGTGGAGATGTCGACTTCGGACAGGAACTGACCGGAGACGCCACCACCGAAGGAACCCTGGCTCAGGCCCAGGCCGGAGACGGCGCTGTTGCCATTGGTGCCACCGCTGATCTCGATCGCGCCGCCAGAAGTCAGGGACACGGTGGAGTACGTGGTGACCGCATCTTCATCTGCACGCGTCAGGCCGGTTGAACCGCCATCGGCAAAGTTGGACGAGGAGATCCCTGCACCGGCCAGACCGAAGTTGCCGGCAGTGACTTCACCGTCATTCGTATCCAGTGCCATCACGATGTTGCGACCGTCAGCCGCTGTCAGCGTGATGCTGGTGCCGTTGTCTTCTGCCACCACACCGGTCTGCCCGGTCACGGCATTGATCTGGTTCACGGCAAACGTGCGGTTCGCGTCAGCGTTGCCCTGTGCAGTCAGGCCGATGTCGACGCCGTTCAGGTACAGCGTACCGGTATTGGTCGCTGTGCCCGCTGTCGCCGCGGAAGTGCCCTTGGTCACTGTCGCGTTCACCTTGGCAGTCACACCGGTGTTGGCAGTGGATGCGTTGATGGCGGCGGCAATCGCGATACCGGACGCTTCCTTGGTGCTGGAGCTGGCAGCAGCGTAGGACGCTGTGTCATCCGAGGCTTTCGCTGCGGCGATGCTCACCCCATTGATCACCAGATCACCGGCGGACAGATTGTCGTAGGTAGCGGCCACTGCATTGCTGCCAGTGTCAGAACCCACGGCCAGGCCCAGCTGGGCAGAGGTTGTACCACCGATCGCCGTGATGTTCACTGAACTGGACGTTCCAGTGGTGTCGGAAGTGATGACCACTTCACCGTCCACGTTCAGCGACGCTGTGGCGCCAGTGATCTGACCGTTCAGTGCTGACAGCAGCGCTGAAGAGTTCGCGATGTTGGTGTTCAGGTTGACGTTCTGCGCAGAACCGCCATCCACGGACAGCGTGAAGGTCGCATTGGTCGCGCCGGCAGCCACCACACCCGTGTCAGTCGCAGTGCTGATGCCGAAGTAGGTCAGCGCATTGACGGCACCGCCGTTGTTAGCCACGGTGATTGTGGCACCCGTGTTGGCAGACTCCGTGAACACCAGCTGGTTGGAGGTGTTGAGCGATGCGGTGAAGCCTGAGCCAGTGATGGCACCGTTGATGGCCGCCAGCAGGGCTGTGTTACCAGCACCGAGTGTGCCGCCATTGGCTGCGTCAGTGTAGTTGCCGCTGAGCACCACGTTGTCGGTACCGCCAGCAGTAGTGGTCACGTTGAAGTTCAGGTTGGCAGCTGCCAGACCGGTGGCGGAACCCGCAGCCAGACCGATCTCAGAGGTATCGCCCACCAGGTTGCTGACGACGATGCTGCTGGCAGCGCCGGTGGTGGCTGAAGTGATCACCAGGAAGCCGTCGCCATCCAGAGAGGCCGTTGCGCCGGTCAACTGGCCGTTGATTGCGGTCAGCAGCGCGGTATCGTCGGCAATGCTGGAATCCAGCGTCACCGTCTGAGCAGCACCGCCGTCCACGGCGACGTCGAAGCTCGCAGAGCCTGATGTACCAGTGGCGGTCAGCGTGCGGTTGGCACCCGTGAAGCCGAACACGGTATCGGCATCTGTCGCGGCAAAGCCGGCAGTGAAGATCGCTGTCTGCGCAGTCGGGACGTTCTGGCTGAACGTCAGCTGTGTGCCGTTGGTCAGGCTGGCGGTGTAACCGGAGCCGGCGATCTGAGCGTTGATATCAGTCAACAGAGCATCATTACCGCTGCCTGCACCACCGCCGACTGTCGCATCGGTGTAGTCAGAGTTGATACTGACTTCGTAGCTGCTGCCAGTCACGATGCTGAGGGTGAATGCCACGGTGTTGGTGGTGAAGTCCGTACCCGTCGCGTTCAAGTCCACGGTACCCAGCAGCTGAGCAGGCGTGAAGTTCGCGCCACCCCAGGCTCCCAGGTCCACGTTGCCGGCAGTGTAGGCACCAGCAGAAGCCGCAGACAGATTCACGCCAGTGCTGCTCAGACCGGTTGTGCCCTGCACTGTTGCCAACTCGGCAGGCGTGCCTGCGCCGAAGTTGAAGGCAATGCTGCTGACGTCCACGCTGCCGGACACTGTGCCGCCCTGAGCCGCAATGGCACCGTTGGCGGTGCGTGCAGTGGAGCTCACGGTGGACACACCGGAGGTGAAGGTGCCGGAAACCAGACCGGCGTTGCTGAGGCTGGCGCCGGAGATGCTGATCTCACGTACATCGCTGCCTGCCACCAGGGTGTAACCCGCTGTCTTGGTGCCTGCGGCGGTCAGACCTGTGGTGGCCGCTGTCAGGGTGCCAGTGAAAGAGGTCGTGATGTTGCGGCCATCGGCAGCCACCAGGCTCACGCCCAGGCTGTCATCGCCGCTGTCGATCGCGGTCACGCCGGTCAGAGAGGACTGGGCGTTGATCGCAGAGACCACGGCGGCGCGGGAAGAGGCTGCACTGGCAGTGGTTTCCACCGCAATGCTGGTGCCGTTCACCACCACGTTGCCGGCGGTCACCGCGGCAGTCATGGCGCTGCCGGAGGCCACGGTCTGATCCACAATGGCGGTCACGCCTGTCTGGGCAGTGGCGCGGTTGATTGCGGCGGCCTTGGCGATCGCGGAAGAGCTGGCGCTGGCAGTGGAGGCGGTGTCATCAGACGCACGGCTCGCACCGATGCTGATGCCATTGATCACGAGGTCACCACCGCTCAGGGCGCTGCTGGTGGCCTGGGCGCTGATACCGGACTTGGAGGAGACACCCAGAGTGTCTGCTGTCAGCTTGCCGATCTGCACGCTGATGGTCTCGCCAGCGTTGGCACCGACCTGGAACACGGAAGAGAAGGAACCGTCGAGCAGGTTCAGGCCGTTGAAATTGGTCTGGGAACCAGCGCGGGAAATCTCGGCGATCAGCTGCTGGGTTTCTGAGTTCAGGGCCTGACGGTCCGCATCGGAGTTCGTGCCGTTGGCAGACTGCAGGGCCAGTTCACGGATACGCTGCAGCGAGTCAGTCATCGCACCCAGTGCGCCTTCCGCTGTCTGCGCCAGTGACACACCGTCGCCCACGTTGCGGATGGCCACGTTCAGGCCGTTGATCTGAGACTGGAAACGCGTGGAGATCGCCAGACCGGCGGCGTCATCCTTCGCGCTGTTGATGCGCAGACCGGAAGACAGACGCTCAA
>JACCDH011804404.1_pt1 | contig 24583 bp, 24 predicted proteins | sample 7442481 | NCBI WGS metagenome assembly JACCDH01 (sample SAMN15323433, study PRJNA562643) | freshwater metagenome | isolation source: river surface water | place: USA:Blue River Watershed | collected 2017-08-15
ACCATGATCGTGATCAGCCACGACCGGGAATTTCTGGACGCGGTGACCAACGTCACCCTGCACATCGACCACGCCAAACTCACGCGCTACGGCAGCAATTACAGCGGCTTTGAAATCTTGCGCGCCCAGCAAATGGAGCTGCATCAAGCCTCGTTTGCCAAGCAGCAAGCCAATATTGCCCACCTGCAAAAGTTCATCAACCGCTTCAAGGCCCAGGCCAGCAAGGCCAAGCAAGCACAAAGCCGGGTCAAGGCGCTCGAGCGCATGGAAAAAATCGCCCCGTTGCTGGCCGATGCCGAATTCACCTTCGGCTTCAAAGAACCCAACAACCTGCCCAACCCCATGCTGGCCATCAGCGAGGCGAGCTTTGGCTACCTGGTCGATGGCGAGCCCAAGACCATCGTGCAAGGCGTCAGCAAATCGGTGTTGGCCGGGCAGCGCATCGGCATTCTGGGCGCCAACGGCCAAGGCAAATCAACCTTGGTCAAAACCATTGCCCGCACGATGCCTCAGCTGTCGGGCACCTTGACCGAGGGCAAAGGCCTGAACATTGGCTACTTTGCCCAGCAAGAACTCGATGTCCTGCACCCGCAGGACAACCCGCTGGAGCACATGATCCGCCTGGCCAAAGAGCTCGGTCCCAACAGTGGCGAGCCCAGCCGCGAGCAAGATTTGCGCAACTACCTGGGCACCTTCAACTTCAGTGGCGACATGGTCAAGCAGACCGTGGGCACCATGAGCGGAGGTGAAAAAGCCCGCTTGGTGCTGGCCATGATCGTTTGGCAGCGCCCCAACCTCTTGCTGCTGGACGAACCGACCAACCACTTGGACTTGGCCACCCGCGAAGCGCTGTCCATGGCGCTCAACGAATTCGAAGGCACCGTCATGCTGGTCAGCCACGACCGTGCTTTGTTGCGTGCCGTGTGTGACGAGTTCTGGATGGTGGGCCGGGGCAAGGTCGAGCCCTTTGACGGCGACTTGGACGACTACCAGAAGTATTTGCTGGAAGAATCCAAGCGCTTGCGCGAAGTGGCCAAAAACGCCGCCCGCGACGCCAACCCAGCCCCCGAGCCCATCGCACCCGTTGTGGTCATCGAAGAGAAAAAGCCAGTGGTCATCGAGGTGCCCGCCAACAACTTGAGCAGCGGCGAACAACGCAAATTGGACGCACAACGCCGCCAGCAACAAGCCGCACAAACACGCCCCCTGAAAAAGGAGCTGGAGCAAAACGAGCAGCGCATGGCCGCTGTTGAGAAAGAAAAAGCCGCCCTCGAAACGCTGCTGACCACACCGATCACACCCACCGAAATTGCCGACGCGGGACGACGGCTCAAGGCCCTGAGCGACGAGGTGTCCAGCCTGGAAGAGCGCTGGTTGGAATTAACGGCCCAGCTGGAAGCCATGGCCTGAGCCAAACGGCCAGAAAAAAAAACCGGACTGCTGTGAAGCGGGTCCGGTTTTTGGAGGTGTTGCAGGCTTCAGCCCCCAACCACTGACCAGCCTGCATGCTGGTCGGCTTTGTTGTTTTCGTATTCCCAGCTGGAGCCGCATCGGTCGCAGCGGTAACGCGTGATCGTGACCGAGGTGCTGTCACGCAGCTCTTTACGGTTAGCCCCCTGCACCAATTCAGCATGGCCGGGCGCACGGCGCCAGTTGCGCTGGATGCCTGAGCAAGGCTCGCAAAGCGTCATCTTTTTCAACTCATTTTGAATGTTCTGTTTGGCGCTCATAGCGATGGGCTTGGAGTGGGTTGGTGAAAGGCGTGTTGGGCCAAAGAAAAAAGCACTTTGTATTTTCATACAAAGTGCTTTTCGTATTGGTGGGACCAGCGGGGGTCGAACCCACGACAAACGGATTAAAAGTCCGCTGCTCTACCAACTGAGCTATGGTCCCTATGCTCCAGAGCGGTGCACTGCAGCAAGCCTTGAATTATAGCGTCATTTTTAGGGCTTCGAAAAGCCACCGGCCAAAAAGTTCAGAATTTCAGAGGCCGCACACATGCCAAAAGTGGCCGTCACGCTCACCACCGAGCCATAGCCGTGGCAGTTGAGCGAACCGTCGCCTTCGATGGCGCAAGACGCATCGGGAGGCGCCACCGATTCCCGGCTGAACACGCCCTGGACGCCGATGCGCTTGTCACCGTTGGGGGCGCCGTGGTGCTTGCGCAAGCGGTAACGCAGCTGGGCCAACAAGGGGTCATGGGTGATTTTGGACAAATCGTCCACATCCACCTTGTGCGCCATACGCTTGCCACCAGCAGCCCCCACGGTGATGAAACCGCACCGTGTTTGCAAGGCCCAGTGCGCCATGGCGACTTTGGCTTTGACTTGATCACAAGCATCGATCACCGCATCCGGCATGGCCGGCAAAATCGCAGGCCAGTTGTCCGGGCCCACAAAATCATCGACCGCATCGACCTTGCACTGAGGGTGGATCAAGGCGATCCGGTCGCGCATGGCCTGCACTTTGGCTTGTCCGGTGGTGGTGCTCAGCGCATGGATCTGGCGGTTGATGTTGGACTCTGCAATGTGGTCCATGTCCACCAGGGTCAGCCGCGCCACACCGCTGCGGGCCAAGGCCTCCGCAATCCAAGAGCCCACGCCACCGATGCCCACGACCACCACATGGGCCTGACGGATGCGCTGGGCACCGTCCATGCCGTACAGCCGCTGCAAACCACCGAAACGGCGTTGCTCTTCTTCGCTGGACATCATCATGATGACGCTTGTGCTCGGTGGATTTGCCATTGCAAGGTCAGCACAGCCCCCAGCACAATGCCCGCCACCGCCAACATGCTGGCCCAACTGAGTGTCGACAGGCCCGACAAGCCCTGGCCCACACTGCAGCCCATGGCCATGACCGCACCCACGCCCATCAAGGCACCACCCAACAAATGCAGCGCCAAATCAGAAATTCGCGTGAAACCTTCCCAGCGCAAAGAGCCCTGCTGCCAAGCACTGACCCATGCCCCGAACAGCACACCCGCCGCCAAGGCCATGCCCAAGTTGACACGCTTGCTGCCATCGCTGAAGTACATGAAGGCATCCAGGGTATAGGCCATCGGTGCCGTGAAGCTCAAGGACTCCATGCGGCCGCTGGCGCTTGTCAAAAACACAGCCTCCAGGGTTTCCGGATGCTCGGGCACAAAGCCCACCACACCACTGAGCCACCACACCACCAGCACGACCAACGCACTGGCCAAACCAGGCCACCACTGAGCTGCTTGCCGGAAGTCACGGTCCTTGAAGACCCACACCAGCAAAGCTAAGGCCACCAGGGCCGATGAGGTCGCCACGCCGACGCTCAAAGGCCAACCGGCCAAGGCACTGAGCGATTGCCCCGCAAAGGGCGAGGCCAGGTCGAGGGAAACTTTGTCGAGCACCTGCACCCGAAAAACACCTGGGAGGCCGCGCATGGTGGCCAAGGCAAAGATGCCCATGCTGATGAGCACCACCAAGGATTTCAAGTTACCGCCGGCCAACCGCACCAAATTTTTGCTGGTGCAACCCGAGGCCAGGACCATGCCCACACCGAACAGCACGCCACCCAAAACAAGCGTCAAGCCGTTCAAGGGTGTGCCGCCATAAATGGTGTTGAGCGGGCTGATCCAGCCCATGGCCGTCATGAAGCCAAAGCCTAAAGCCGAGAGCGCCACCGCCAAGACCCATTGGCGCAATCGTGTGCTGCTGCCCATGATGAGCACATCGCTGATGGCGCCCATGGTGCAAAAATGGCTGCGGTGCAAGACCACGCCCCACACTGCAGAAACGAAAAAAGAAAGGCCCAGCACCCACAGGGACTGGGCCTGCAATTGCGCCATCGTCATCGGCTCAACCTTGAGTTAACGCAAGCGCGTCAAGCGATCACGGGCCGTATTGGCCGCTTCAGATGCAGGAAAAGCCTTCACCAAGTCCTCCAGCGATTTTCGTGCACCTTTGAGGTCCTTGAGCTCCAGCTGGACATTCGAGATGGCCAGCATGGCTTCAGGGGCGCGAGCATGGGTCGGCGCCACCGTCAGCAATTGCTGGAAATTGGCCATGGCGTCTTTGTAACCCTTGTTGGCGTATTGGGCATTGCCCAGCCAAAACAGGGCCGAAGGCGCGTAACCGCTTCTCCCATTTCGCTGCAAAAACTGAACCAAGGCCGTTTGGGCGGCCACAAAGTCGCCTTTGCGGAATATCTCCATGGCCGATTCGTAATCTCGTTTTTCTGCCGGCTCGGCCAAAAACTCCAAGCCATCAACGCTGACCTTGATCGGCTCGAACTTGCGCAAACGGGCATCCACACCCGCAGCAACATCCTTTTGACGTTGCTGCACTTCAGAAACATCACGGACCAAGGTTTCCTGAGCACCACGGGTTTGAGACACATCACTGCGCAGACTCTCGATTTGCGACTGCAAGTCGAGCAAAGAGCGGCGCAATTGCGCGTTTTCTTCACTCAAGCTTTTGTTGGATTGGTCCAGACGTTGGCGCAAATCCAAAATGGCACGACGGGCCTCGTCGTCTTCAAACAGGGCCGCTTGTGCTGTGCAAGCCACACCTGCCCATGCCAGCATCACGGCCAGACGGGACAAGAACTTCAAGTTCAGGATGGTTGCCATGGTGATCAGTAACGGATTTCAACGCGGCGGTTTTTGGCGTAGTCGGCTTCGCTGGCACCTTGTGCAGCAGGTTTTTCCTTGCCGTAGCTCACCGCCTCCATCTGCGCATCCGAGACGCCCAACAGCGTCAGGGCTTGGCGAACCGCTTCGGCGCGCTTTTGTCCCAAGGCCAGGTTGTACTCACGGCCCCCGCGCTCGTCTGTGTGGCCCTCGAGATTGGCCTTGCGTTGCTTGTTCGCTTGCAAGAAGCGGGCATGCGACTCGATCACAGGGCGGGCTTCGGCGCGCACCACAAAGCTGTCGTAATCGAAAAAGACGACATGGGCAACACCCGCTGGGCCTGTGCCGCCCACCGACTTGTCTGTCAAAACACCTGCAACGCTGTTTTGACCGTCACCAATGCCTTGGCTGGTCGCACCCGATGAAGATGTGGCGGTTTTGTCTTCAACTGGGACATCGTCCAATTTCACGCCAGAAGCACAACCTGCCAGCAAAGCCACCATCAACAAACCTGTCCAAAAACTCTTTTTCATCATTTACCTCTTCTGACCCATTGAAAAAAAACAAAAACTTATTTGCGCAAAGGACCCCAATGGGGTTCGCGGATGTCACCACCTTGGCCTGACAATCGCGCTTTGATGCGGCCGTCCAGCGTGGTGGTCATCAAGGCCTCTTGACCCTGCTGCACCGTGGCATAAACCAGCAAGCGGCTGTTGGGCGCAAAACTGGGACGCTCGTCAGCGCTGGTGTCGGTCAAGGGCGTGACCTGACCCGAATTCAAATCCATCGCATGCAAGCGGAACGAACCGCCACTGCGCGAAACAAAAGCCAGCCACCGGCCATCGGGGCTGAGCGCGGGCGAAATGTTGTAGTTGCCGGCAAAGGTCACACGCTCTGCGGGACCGCCTTGCGAGGGCATGCGGTAAACTTGGGGACTGCCGCCGCGGTCACTCACAAAATACAAAGCGCTGCCATCGGGCGTGAACACCGGCTCGGTGTTGATGGCGCCCGCCTGTGTCAATTTGCGCGGCTCGCCGCCCGCCAGATCGATGCGAAACAATTGCGAGCCACCATCACGGCTCAAGGTCGCGACCAAGGACTTGCCATCGGGTGCCCAGGTCGGTGCACTGTTGGAGCCCTTGAAATTGGCCACCGCACGACGTTGACCGGACAGCAACTCATGCACATACACCACAGGTTTGCGTGACTCAAAGGACACATACGCCAAGCTTGCACCATTGGGCGCCCACGTCGGTGAAATGATCGGCTCGGGGCTACTCAATGCCGCTTTGGACCCGTCGCCATCAGAGTCGGCAACCCAAAGGGTGTATCGCCCTGAGGATTTGGTGACATACGCGATGCGCGTGGCAAACGCGCCTTGAACACCCGTGAGCTGCTGGTACACCCAATCGGACATGCGGTGCGCAGACAAGCGCAAATCCGCAGGTACCACGGTTTCACGAAATTCTGATTTTTCCTGGCCCTTGACCGCGTCCCACAGGCGTGCTCGTATGTCATATCGGCCGTCGGCCAGACGCGAGACCGAACCAGCCACCAGCGCTTCAGCCGACTGCTGACGCCAAACAGACCAGTCCGGACGACTGAGTTCGTCAAGCTGGGTACTGCCCGCAGGCAACCCTTTGAATTGCCCGCTGCGCTCCAAGTCGGCCTGGACGATGGCCGCCAGCTTTTGCGGGGATTGGGCTTCGCCCTTGAAGGGTGCAATCACCACCGGCAATTGGGTCATGCCCACGCCCGAAACTTCAACGCGAAACTGCGCCCAAGAAGGCATGGCACCACCCAACAGCAGAGCCAACGCGATCAGCCCATGGGAGCAACGGTTTTTTGGGTGAAAAGGCAACATGTCAATTAAGTGGAAAATCGCCTGGGAAGGCAGGCCCTGATCGTACACCTTTCAAGCACCATTTCTGTGCCGTAACCGCGATGAAAATGGCTGACAGATGACAGGCCTGAGGGGGCGGACATGAGCGGCTGCTTACAATCGAATCAGTCATGAACACCAAAGACACCCCCGCCTCCGCCCCCAGCATCCGCAGCCGATTGCTGAAATTGGCCCCTTATTTTGCCCGCCAGCGGGGTGTATGGGCTTTGGCGATTGGGGCCACCATGATCGCGGCCCTGACCGAACCCATGATCCCTGCGCTGTTCAAACCGCTGTTGGACCAAGGTTTTTCGGGCAATGGCATTCCGATCTGGTCGATCCCTGTGGTCGTTATTGGTTTGTTTGCCATCCGCGGCATCACGTTTTTCCTGGCGCAGTACGCGCTGGCACGCGTCACCAATGACGGCATGGAAAAACTGCGCAACGACCTCTTTGCCCAATTGATGAAGGCCGATCTCAGCCTGTTCAACCGCCAATCGGCCAGCGCCCTGTCCAACACCGTGGTCTATGAGGTCATGAATGGTGCAAGCCAATTGATTGCCGCGGTGATCGGTTTGAGCCGTGACGGATTCACCCTGATTGCTTTGGTGGCCTACCTGATGTGGCTCAACTGGAAGCTGACTTTGGTCGTGTTCATTGTGGCACCGGCACTGAGTTACATCATGAAGGTCTTGTCCAAACGCCTTTACCGCCTGACCCGTGAAAGCCAGGAGTCCACCGACGCACTGGCCTACGTGGTCGAAGAAAACGTGCTAGCCCACCGCATGGTCCGTTTGCACGGGGCTCAAGACCAGCAAATGGATCGCTTTGCGCAACTGGGCAAAAACCTGCGTAAATTGGCCCTCAAGTCCACGGTGGCTTCAGCAGCCATGTCGCCCTTGACGCAAATCATGTCGGCCATCGCCTTGTCCTTGGTGTTGGTGATTGCCTTGATCCAAAGCCGCGACATCGGCTCAGGTGCCACCGTCGGCGGGTTTGTGGCCTTCATCACCGCCATGTTGATGCTGGTCTCCCCCATCAAGCGCTTGGCGGAGGTGGCCAACCCCATCACGCGCGGCCTGGCCGCCTTGGAGCGCGGCCTGGCCTTGATGAATGATGCCCCGGAAGAAACCCAGGGCACGCACGAGGCCGAGCGGGCCAAAGGCGCCATCGAGTGGCAATCGGTGAGCCTGCAATTCAAACCGGACAGCCCCCCTGCCCTGAACCAGGTGTCTTTGAAGGTCCAGCCGGGTGAAACAGTGGCCTTGGTGGGCAGCTCAGGCGCAGGCAAGACCACGCTGATCCAGCTCTTGCCCCGCTTTTTGAAGCCCACACAAGGGCAAGTCTTGATCGATCAGGTCCCCGTTCAAGAATGGACTTTGTCCAGCCTGCGACGACAAATCGCCATGGTCAGCCAAGACGTGGTCATGCTCAACGACACCTTGGCGGCCAATGTGTGCCTGGGCATGTCCGCAGACCGTGAGCGCATCCAAAAGAGCCTGGAAGCGGCCAATTTGTGGACGCACGTGAGCCAACTGCCGCAAGGCATGGACACGGTCTTAGGGCACAACGCCAACCAGTTGTCCGGCGGCCAACGCCAGCGACTGGCCATTGCCCGCGCTCTTTACAAGGATGCACCCATCTTGATTTTGGACGAGGCCACTTCGGCTTTGGACAACGAATCAGAACGGCTTGTTCAAGATGCCTTGCAAAAACTCATGCAAGGCCGCACCACCCTCATCGTGGCGCACCGTCTGTCCACCATCGAGCATGCTGACCGTGTCGTGGTCATGGAAAAAGGGCAAATGGTGGAGCAAGGTTCGCCAGCGGCGCTGCTCAATGCCGGCGGGGCCTATGCCCGCTTGCACAACCGCGGCGAGTGGGTGAGCCCGGAAGACTTGGCACCCAAGGCCTGAAGCCACCCGGCTTAAAGCAGCACGATGTCGTACTGCTCGGGCCCCATCCCGCTTTCGACTTGCAAAGAAATCGGTTTGGCGATGAAGTCGGACAAACCGGCCAAATGCTGGCTCTCTTCGTCGAGCAGCAAATCGATGACCGCAGCGCCCGCCACCACGCGGAACTCGCGTGGGTTGAACTGACGCGCTTCACGCAAAATCTCGCGCAAGATGTCGTAAGCCACCGAACGCGCTGTTTTGACAATGCCCTTGCCTTGGCAACTGGGGCAAGGCTCGCAGAGCATGTGTGCCAAAGATTCGCGGGTGCGCTTGCGTGTCATCTCCAGCAGGCCCAGCGAGGAAAAGCCGCCCGCCATGGTTTTGACCCGGTCTCGCGAGAGTTGCTTGCGAAACTCGGCCAAGACCGCATCGTGGTGGTCGGTACGCGACGTGTCGATGAAGTCGGCAATGATGATCCCGCCCAGATTGCGCAGCCGCAACTGCCGGGCGATGGCTTGGGCGGCCTCCAGATTGGTTTTGAAGATGGTGTCCTCAAAATTCCGAGCCCCGACATAGCCGCCGGTGTTCACGTCCACCGTGGTCAAGGCCTCGGTCTGGTCAATGATCAGGTAGCCGCCTGACTTCAGATCGACACGGCGGCCCAAAGCGCGGGCAATTTCTTCGTCGATCGCATACAGGTCAAAGATCGGCCGCTCACCCTTGTAGTGCTGCAAACGCTCGGCCGCTTTGGGCATGAACTCGCGCCCAAACGCCACCAACTGGGCGTATTGCTCTTGCGAATCAATGCGGATGCTTTGCGTGAGTTCCCCCGCCAAATCGCGCAATACGCGCTGCAACAAAGTCAGGTCTTGGTGCAAGATGGACGTGGGCGGCAATCGCATCGAAGCATCCTTGATGCGTGCCCAGGTCTTGCGCAGGTAGGCGATGTCGTCTTGCAATTCTTCATCGCTGGAGTCTTCGGCGTTGGTGCGCAAAATGAAGCCACCACCCGCAGGTCCCACCAAGCCCTGCAAGCGTTGACGCAGCGCATCGCGCTGGTCCGAAGGGATTTTTTGCGACACACCGATGTGATCGTCTTGCGGCAAAAATACCAAGTGGCGACCAGCGATGCTGATTTGGGTCGATAAGCGAGCACCCTTGGTGCCCATCGGGTCCTTGATGACCTGCACCATGATGGCCCGGCCCTCAAACACCTGTTTTTCGATCGGCACCAGCGGCTGACCGGTGCGGGCTGAGGCATCGCCATCGGTGTGCTTTTGCCACACATCGGCCACATGCAAAAAAGCGGCTTTGTCCAGACCAATGTCGATGAAAGCCGATTGCATGCCAGGCAAGACGCGGGCCACTTTGCCCAGGTAAATATTGCCCACCAAACCGCGTTCCAGCGTGCGCTCCACGTGCAACTCCTGCACAGCGCCGAACTCCACCACGGCCACGCGGGTTTCCTGCGGGGACCAATTGACCAAAATATCTTGTTGCATGGATCGCTTCAGGTGAAAGAGAAAAATCGGCCTTGCTCAGAGGCGCTCAGCAGGCCACGCCGACCGAACGCAACAGCGCTGCGGTCTCGAACAGTGGCAAACCCATGATGCCTGAATAACTGCCGCGGATCTGTTCAATGTGCGACGCGGCCCTGCCCTGCACACCGTAGGCGCCGGCTTTGCCCATGGGCTCACCACTGGCCACATAAGCTTTGATTTGCGAAGCCGTCATGGGCGCAAATTGCACCCAGGATTCGGACACGGCCTGAACGCGCTTGCGCCCTGATTGAATGGCCACGGCCGTCAACACCCGGTGGGTTTGCCCTGAAAGCTGTTGCAAGATGCGACGGGCGTCGGCCTCGTCGGCAGGTTTGCCCAAAATCTCGCGGCCCAAAGCCACAGTGGTGTCAGCACAGAGAACGGGGGCTGCGGGCAAGCCCAGGCGCTGGAGACGTGCCACGGCCGCGTCCAGCTTCAAGCCCGTGACGCGTGCCACATAACGACCCGGCGCTTCACGCCCTCGGACGGCTTCGAGCAACTCGGCGTCTTCTGCAGAATCGGGCAACAAGATTTCGTGGGCGACGCCGATTTGGGTGAGCAACTGGCTCCGACGGGGACTTTGCGAAGCCAGGTAAATGAAGGCGCTCATTCGCGGTGGTAAGGGTGGTTGGCGTTGATGGACCAGGCGCGGTAAAGCTGCTCGATCAGCAAGACACGGGCCATGGCATGGGGCAAAGTCATGTCGGACAAACGGATGCGTTCGTGCGCCGCTTGACGAAACTCTGGCTCCAGACCGTCGGGCCCGCCAATCACCAAGGCCACATCGTCCCCCCCCAACTGCCAAGAGGTCAGTCGCGTGGCCAAAGCCTGTGTGGTGAGGTTGGTGCCGCGCTCGTCGAGCGCCACGATGCGGGTGCCACGGGGAATGGCCGCCTCGATGCGCTGGCGCTCAGCCGCATACAAGGTAGTGAGGGTTTTGGAGCCGCGCGGCTCGGTCTTCACCGCCTTGAGCTCAACCTTGAGCTCGGGCGGGAAACGCTTGGCATAGTCGTCCCAGGCGGTCTGCGCCCAGTCAGGCACACGCTGGCCGACCGCAACGATCAGCAGCTTCATGAAAAATCAATCGGCTTTTCGACGGGTGGGCACTTTCAGCGCCTTGCGAGCGGGCGTTTTGGCAGCGGCTGTTTTGGCTGCGGCTTTGGGCGATGGCTTGCCCACGGTTTTCACGGTGGGTTTGATGCTGCTCTTGGCGGCTGCTTTGGGCGCAGCAGATTTGGCCGCAGTTTTAGCAGGCGTTTTTGCCGCAGTTTTGGCAGCAGGCTTGGCCGATTTGGCCGGTGCCTTCAAGGCCACCTTGGACTTGGGGGCTGGTTTGGCTGCGCTGGTTTTGGCTGCCGCTGTTTTGGCTGCCGATTTCTTGGCTACAGCCTTGCGGGCAGGTGTCTTGGCCTCAGGGGTTGCGGGTTTGGGCGCACCGAACTTCAGGCGCACAGGCTTGTCACCCCAGATTTCTTCGAGGTTGTAGTAAGTGCGAATGGTGGGCTGCATGATGTGCGCCACAGCCGAGCCGCAGTCCACGATGATCCATTCACCGTTGTCTTCGCCTTCGATGCGGGGCTTGCCGAAACCGGCTTCGCGCACCTTGTCGCGCACGCTGGCGGCCAAGGCTTTCGTTTGGCGGTTTGATGTGCCCGACGCGATCACCACACGTTCAAACAATGGAGAAAGGTGCTCCGTGTCAAAGACCTGAAGGTCTTGTGCTTTCACGTCTTCCAGGGCGTCCACAATGGCACGCTGGAGTTTTTGAATGTCTTTTTTAGCAGCGGTATCGGTCATCAATGGGGCCTGTAGAGGTGGTGTTCGTGAATATAGCGCTCAACAGCGGGCGGCACCAGACCTTCGATGTTGCGGTCTGTGGCTACCAGCGCACGGATGTCCGTGGCACTGTGAGGCATGAGCGGCATCGACAAAGTCTGGATGCGCGCATCAAAGGGTTGGGGGGCAGTTGCCGAGGTCTCCGCGCTGGAATCACGCCACGCTGGAACGGCGCCATCGCGGCCTGCGGCACAAATTATAGCCAGCCGGGCAATTTCCTCGATCTGCCGCCACGATGGCAGGGACCTGCGCTGGTCATCGCCAATCAATAAAAACAGCTGCGCCTGTGGAAACTGCGCCTTCAACTCGCGCAAACTGTCCACCGTGTAACTGGGGCCTTGCCGCTGCAATTCGCGCTCGTCCACCACCACTTGGGGGACCTGGGCAAAAGACAGACGGGTCATGGCCAAGCGATCTGCCCCGTCAGACAAGGCTCGCTGCTTGTGCCAAGCCTGCCCCGTGGGCAACACGCGAACTTGGTCAAGTTGAAGCTGAGCAATTGCCGCTTGCACCAGTGCCACATGGGCCGTATGTGGCGGGTCAAACGCCCCGCCAAAGACGCCCAGTCGCATGGGGTGCTGTGCAGCGCTCAAACCCAGTCCTTGGGCACGAGGAAGTGGCTGAGCAGTTTTGCCTCGGGCGACCCCGGCTCATCTTGGCGTTGGTAAGACCACCTCACTTCGGGCGGCATGGACAGCAAAATCGACTCGGTCCGGCCGCCCGACTGCAAGCCAAAATGTGTGCCCCGGTCCCAGACCAAATTGAACTCCACATAGCGGCCACGGCGGTAGAGCTGGAAATCGCGCTCGCGCTCGCCATAAGCCATGTCTTTGCGGCGCTCCACAATGGGCAAATAGGCTTTGAGCAAAGCATCGCCCACGCTTTGAAGCATGGCAAAGCTCTGGCCCCTGCCCAACTCGGAGAAGTCGTCAAAGAAAATACCGCCAACGCCGCGCTGCTCATGGCGGTGCTTGTTGCAAAAATAGTCGTCGCACCAGGTTTTGAAACGAGGGAACAGGCCTTCGCCAAAAGGTGCCAAGGCGTCTTTGCAGGTCTGATGGAAATGCACTGCATCCTCGTCAAAGCCGTAATACGGCGTCAGGTCCATGCCACCGCCAAACCAGGCCACAGGCGCCCTGCCCTCGGGCTTGGCCGCGATCATGCGCACGTTCATGTGGACGGTGGGCACATAGGGGTTGCGCGGATGAAAAACCAGCGACACGCCCATGGCTTCAAATGCCGAGCCCCCCAGTTCGGGGCGGTGCTGTGTGGCCGATGGCGGCAGCTGCGGCCCACTCACATGCGAAAAACCACAACCGGCTCGCTCAAAGATCGGCCCACCTTCCAAGATCTGGGTGATGCCATTGCCCTGCAATTTTTCGCCAGGGTCTTTGGTCCAGTGGTCCACCACAAAAGGCGTGCCGTCGATGTCGGTCAGAGCCTGCGTGATGCGGGCCTGCAAGCCCTGCAGGTATTGGCGCACAGCGCCCAGATCAATGGAATCGTTCATGAGTGCAAGTTTTTGTTGTTGTCCACATCGGTCGCAGACGCGGTGGATGCCAAGGCCTCGTTTCGCGCAGGAGGGCTCCACGGGATCACGGGCGCTGCCTGAAGGGCGTTGTACCCTTTGACCCCCTCAAACACCTGGGCCATGTGGGCGTAGTCGGCTTCCACATCGCCCGACAGTTTGAAAAAATCGACCAAGGACAGGGTACGCGTGCCCCAATCGAGCTTGACCATCGCCAAGGGCACATCAGCCCCTTTGGCCACTTGGTAAAAGCCGCTGCGCCAGCCGGGGGTCAGGCTGCGGGTGCCTTCAGGGGCCAAGGCCAGCCAGAGCAGGCGGCCTTGCTGCTTGTGTTGTTCAAACACCTGCACCATCTCGCCCACCACGCCTTTGGGCGAGCTGCGGTCGATCGGCACACCCCCCACCCAGCGCATCCAAGCCCCCATGATGGGAAATTTGAACAGGCTGTCTTTGCCCCAAAAATTCGCCGGAATGCCCAGGGCCCATTTGGCCAAGATGCCCACCGGAAAATCCCAATTGCTGGTGTGCGGATAAACAATTGCCACACCCTGCAGCGTGGGAAATCCTTCAAAGTTCAAACGCCAGCCAAAGGCTTTCAAAATCCAACGCGCCATGCGCGAACCTTGGAAAGTCACGGGGTGTGTCATGGGTAAGGGCCTTTCAAGGGCGCTTCAATTTTTGATGGCGCGATAGCCAATGTCTTTGCGCATTTGCATGCCGTCAAAAGCGATGGTGCTGGCGGTTTGGTAGGCCTTTTGTTGCGCTTGGCGCACCGAGTCGGCCAGGGCTGTGACGCACAACACGCGCCCACCCGAAGTCAAAATCTGACCTTCTTTTTCGGTGGTGCCCGCATGAAAGACCATGGCGTCTTCCGCGTCTTGCGGCAAGCCGCTGATCACATCGCCTTTGCGCGGGTTGAGCGGGTAACCGGCAGCGGCCATCACCACACCCAGGGCCACACGGCGGTCCCATTCCAGATCGATCTTGTCCAGCCCCTCCGAGGTGGCGGCCAGCATGACTTCCAGCAGATCAGACTTCAGGCGCATCAAGATCGGCTGCGTCTCGGGGTCGCCCATGCGGCAGTTGAATTCCAGCGTCTTGGGTTTGCCCTGCTCGTCAATCATCAAGCCGGCATACAAGAAGCCGGTGTAAGGGATGCCGTCCTTTTCCATGCCCTTGATGGTGGGCATGATGACTTCACGCATGGCGCGGGCATGCACCTCGGCCGTGACCACCGGTGCGGGCGAATAAGCCCCCATGCCACCCGTGTTGGGGCCTTGGTCGGCGTCCAGCAGACGCTTGTGGTCCTGGCTGGTGGCCAAAGCGGCGACGTTTTTGCCGTCGCACAGCACGATGAAGCTGGCCTCTTCGCCATGCAAAAATTCTTCGATCACCACGCGGGCACCACCGGCGTTGTGGGTCACACCCAGGGTGTTGTCCACCAGCATGAAGTCGATCGCTTCGTGCGCCTCGGCCAGGCTCATGGCCACGACCACGCCTTTGCCTGCGGCCAAGCCATCGGCCTTGACCACGATGGGTGCGCCCTTGCGGTCCACGTATGCATGAGCCGCCACCGGGTCGATGAAGGTTTCAAACTCGGCCGTGGGGATGTTGTGGCGTTCCATGAACGCTTTGGAAAAAGCCTTGGAACTTTCCAGTTGTGCGGCCTTTTGGGTAGGGCCAAAAATGCGCAAGCCATGTGCGCGGAAATCGTCCACGATGCCAGCAGCAAGTGGGGCTTCAGGTCCCACCACCGTCAAACCGATCTGGTTGTCTTGTGCCCATTGGCGCAATTGCGGGATGTCGGTGATGGGCACGTTCACCAAATTCCTGTCGCGGGCCGTGCCGCCATTGCCCGGCGCCACATACACCTGTTGCACCCGGCTAGATTGGGCCAATTTCCAGGCCATGGCATGTTCACGGCCACCATTGCCGACCACCAAAACTTTCATCAGATGTCCTTATTCTTGAATGTCGGCGTTGTGGAAGACGTTTTGCACATCGTCCAAGTCTTCCAGAATGTCCAGAAGCTTTTGCATTTTGGCGGCGTCGTCACCGCTGAGCGCAATGGTGTTCTCCGCACGCGTGGTGACCTCGGCCATATCGGCCACCAGGCCGGCCGCTTCCAAAGCGTTCTTGACCGCTTCAAAATCGGCGGGCGCGGTCAGCACCTCGATGGCGCCCTCTTCGTCGGTGATCACGTCTTCCGCACCAGCTTCCAAGGCCACTTCCATGACCTTGTCTTCGTCCGTGCCAGGGGCAAAGATCAGCTGGCCGCAGTTCTTGAACTGGAAAGCCACCGAGCCTTCGGTGCCCAAATTACCGCCATGCTTGCTGAAAGCGTGGCGCACCTCGGCCACCGTGCGCACACGGTTGTCGGTCATGGTGTCGACGATCACGGCGGCACCGCCAATGCCATAGCCTTCGTATCGGATTTCTTCGTAGCTCACGCCTTCGAGGTTGCCGGTGGCTTTGTCCACATTGCGCTTGATGGTGTCGGCGGGCATGTTGGCCGCCTTGGCCTTTTCAATGGCCAGACGCAAACGGGGGTTGGCCGAGACATCGCCACCGCCGGTGCGGGCGGCCACCATGATTTCACGGACCACCCGGGTCCAAATCCGTTGCCTTTTTTCGTCTTGTCGGCCCTTGCGGTGCTGAATATTTGCCCATTTACTGTGGCCAGCCATCGGGAATTCCTTGAATGTTGATTTAACCTATGGGTAGATTTTACTTTTCACACGCGAGAGGGAGATTTTGATGGCCGAACCCATGTTGATTGCCCAAAACAAGACGGCGCAGTGCCAGCTGCTGCCGGGCTTGGCCAACCGCCACGGCCTGATCACCGGTGCCACCGGCACGGGCAAAACCGTCACTTTGCAAACCCTGGCCGAGAACTTCTCTCGCTTGGGCGTGCCGGTCTTCATGGCCGACGTCAAAGGCGATTTGACCGGCATCAGCCAGCCAGGCCGTATCGGCGAGAAGCTGGCCGCCGTGTTGAAAGACCGTGGCATAGCCCTGCCCGAACCCCTGGCCTGCCCCACCACGCTGTGGGACGTGTTTGGCGCCCAAGGCCACCCGGTGCGGGCCACCGTGTCCGACATGGGGCCTTTGCTTCTGGCGCGGATGCTGGGCCTGAACGACACCCAGGCCGGTGTGCTCAACCTGGTCTTCAAGATCGCCGACGACAACGGCTTGCTGCTGCTGGACATGAAAGACCTGCGGGCCATGTTGCAGCACGTGGGCGACAACGCCAAAAACTTCACCACCGAATACGGCAACATCAGCGCGGCCAGCATCGGCGCCATCCAGCGCGGCCTGCTGCAGATTGAGACCCAAGGCGGCGACCAGTTCTTTGGCGAGCCCATGCTCAACATCGAAGACTTCATGCAAACGGCCGACGGCATGGGGGTGGTCAACATCTTGGCGGCCGACAAGCTGATGAATTCGCCGCGCCTTTACGCGACTTTCTTGCTGTGGATGCTGTCCGAATTGTTCGAAGTCTTGCCTGAAATAGGCGACCCCGAAAAACCCAAGCTGGTGTTCTTTTTTGACGAAGCACACCTATTGTTCAAAGACGCACCCGCAGCCTTGATCGAACGCATCGAGCTGGTGGTGCGTCTGGTGCGCTCCAAAGGCGTGGGGGTTTATTTTGTGACGCAAAACCCGCTGGACATCCCCGACAGCATCTTGGGCCAGCTGGGCAACCGCGTGCAGCACGCCCTGCGCGCCTTCACCCCACGCGACCAAAAAGCCGTGGCCGCCACGGCGCAAACCATGCGCCCCAAGATGGGTCTGGACATCGAAGCGGCCATCACAGAGCTGGGCGTGGGCGAAGCCCTGGTGAGCCTGCTGGACGCTAAAGGACGGCCCACCGAAACCGAACGCGTGTTTGTCATGCCCCCGGCCAGCCAGCTGGGCCCGATCACGCCCGAGCAGCGCCAAGCCCTGCTGAAAAACTCGCTGGTGGCTGGTGTGTATGAAGCCGCGCAAGACCGCGAATCGGCCTACGAAAAGCTCAAAGGCGCGCCTGCGGCGAATGGCGCCCCAGTTCCAGCGGGTTCAGCAGACGCAACCTCCGACAGCCGATCTGGCCTCATGAACAGTGTGTCCGATTTCATCTTCGGCTCCACCGGCCCTCGGGGCGGTCAACACGATGGCGTGGCGCAAATGGTGGTCAAAAGTGCGGTCCGCACCATGGGCTCGGCCATTGGGCGAGAGATTGTTCGCGGCGTACTCGGCGGCCTGCTGGGCTCGTCAGGGTCAAAGCGAAAGCGCTGATTGACGCTGTTCACCCCCAAAAAATAGGAGGCCAAGGCCTCCTATTTTTTGGGGTTCAGCCGATTTCAGCTGGCTGCAGCCTCCTCAGGCTCAGCAGGCTCCGCACGCGCAGAGCGACTTTCCTTTTTGGGCAGCGGGGTGATGTCCAGCAACACCTCGTCCTTGTCGTCCAGGTCCACCGACAAGCGGCCACCATCGGTCAGGCGACCGAACAGCAACTCGTCGGCCAGGGCCTTGCGGATCATGTCCTGGATCAGGCGCTGCATCGGGCGTGCACCCATGAGCGGATCGAAGCCCTTCTTGGCCAAGTGTTTGCGCAGCTTGTCGGTGAAGGTAACGTCCACTTTCTTTTCGCCCAGCTGTTGCTCCAATTGCAGCAAGAACTTGTCCACCACACGCAAGATGATCTGCTCGTCCAGCGGCTTGAAGCTGACGATCGCGTCCAAGCGGTTGCGGAACTCGGGGGTGAACAGGCGCTTGATGTCGCCCATCTCGTCACCAGCCACACGTGGGTTGGTGAAGCCAATCGTGGCCTTGTTCATGGTTTCGGCGCCCGCGTTGGTGGTCATGACAACGATCACGTTGCGGAAATCGGCCTTGCGCCCGTTGTTGTCGGTCAGTGTGCCGTGGTCCATGACCTGAAGCAGCACATTGAAGATCGCAGGGTGCGCTTTTTCGATCTCGTCGAGCAAGAGTACGCAATGCGGCTTTTTGGTGACGGCCTCGGTCAAGAGACCGCCCTGGTCAAAGCCCACATAGCCCGGAGGCGCACCGATCAGGCGGCTTACCGCGTGCTGCTCCATGTACTCAGACATGTCAAAGCGGATCAGCTCAATGCCCATGATGTAGGCCAACTGCTTGGCCGCTTCGGTCTTGCCCACGCCCGTGGGGCCTGAGAACAAGAAAGAGCCAATCGGCTTGTCGGCCTTGCCCAAGCCAGAGCGGGCCATCTTGACGGCAGAAGCCAGCACTTCGAGCGCCTTGTCTTGACCGAACACCACGGACTTGAGGTCACGCTCGATGGTCTGCAACTTGCTGCGGTCGTCGTTGGACACATTGGCTGGCGGGATGCGGGCGATCTTGGCCACGATGTCTTCGATCTCGGCCTTGCCAATGGTTTTCTTGCGCTTGGACGCCACCAAGATGCGCTGCGCAGCGCCGGCCTCGTCAATCACGTCAATCGCCTTGTCGGGCAGTTGACGGTCGTTGATGAACTTGGCCGACAGCTCGGCAGCGGCCTGCAGCGCGGCGTTGGCGTACTTGACACTGTGGTGCTCTTCAAAGCGGCTCTTGAGGCCTTTGAGGATTTCCACCGTCTCAGAGACCGTGGGTTCGACCACATCCACTTTCTGGAAACGGCGGCTGAGTGCGGCGTCTTTTTCGAAGATGCCACGGTATTCGGTGAAGGTGGTGGCACCAATGCACTTGAGCTGACCGCTGGACAGCGCTGGCTTGAGCAGGTTGGACGCGTCCAGCGTACCGCCCGAGGCGGCGCCCGCACCGATCAAGGTGTGGATCTCATCGATGAACAGGATGCCGTTGGGTTTGTCTTTGAGCGCTTTGAGCACGCCTTTCAAGCGTTGCTCAAAATCGCCCCGGTACTTGGTGCCGGCCAGCAAAGCGCCCATGTCGAGCGAATAGACCTGGGCCTCGGCCAAGATCTCGGGCACAGTGCCCTGGGTGATGCGCCAAGCGAGGCCTTCGGCAATCGCCGTCTTGCCCACGCCGGCTTCGCCCACCAGCAGGGGGTTGTTTTTGCGGCGACGGCACAGAATCTGGATCGTGCGCTCGACTTCGTATTCACGGCCGATCAGCGGATCGATCTTGCCGTCCTTGGCCGCTTGGTTCAGGTTGTTGGTGTACTGCTCCAGCGGCGAGGCTTTTTCATTGCGCTCCCCACCCGAAGATTCCTCAGCGTCTGAACTGGGCGGCGCTTCAGCGGATTTGGCCGCTTCAGGCGGATCGCTCTTGCGGATGCCGTGGGCAATGAAGTTCACCACATCCAGACGCGTGATGCCCTGCTGGTGCAGGTAATACACAGCGTGCGAGTCCTTCTCGCCGAAGATGGCCACCAGCACGTTGGCGCCAGTGACTTCCTTCTTGCCATTGCCTGTGGACTGCACATGCATGATGGCGCGTTGGATGACGCGCTGAAAACCCAATGTGGGCTGGGTGTCCACCTCTTCGGTACCTGCCACTTGGGGGGTGTTGTCCTTGATGAAGTTCGTCAAGGCGGTGCGCAAGTCGTCGATGTTGGCAGCGCAAGCGCGCAACACCTCGGCAGCGCTGGGGTTGTCCAACAAGGCGAGCAAGAGATGCTCGACCGTGATGAACTCGTGGCGCTGCTGACGGGCCTCGACAAAGGCCATGTGCAAGCTGACTTCCAATTCCTGGGCAATCATGTGATTTCCTTTTTGCCTTGCTGAGTGATTCTGTTCATGTGGGGCGTTTGGCCCACTATTCAATGGGCTCGCTGACGCATTGCAGGGGATGCCCCGCCTGCTTGGCGGCATCGAGCACCTGATCGACCTTGGTGGCGGCCACATCGCGGGAATAAACGCCGCAAATGCCTTTGCCGTCCAAGTGGATCTTGAGCATGATCTGGGTGGCCGACTCGCGGTCTTTGCCAAAAAATTCTTGGATCACCATCACCACGAACTCCATCGGGGTGTAGTCATCGTTGAGCATCGCCACCTGGTACATCTGGGGCGGCTGGATCTTCTGAGCGCGACGCTCGAGGACCACCGATTCCCCACCTTCAGGGGTGTGGGGTGTGACCGGGGGCAGCGTCGGGTTCTGCGGTTTTTTCGTTGCCATGAATTCATTCTATCGGCGCTTTCAAGCCCTTGAGGGCCAAGGCTCTAAAAGTCTTTTTTCATCAAACCACGGCTGGGGTAAACCGACATTGACAAAAACAACAAGCACGCCTCAAATTGGTGCAAACAAAGACGGAGACAAGCCATGCCCAGTGGTACGGTCAAATGGTTCAATGACGCCAAAGGCTTTGGATTCATCCAGCCCGATGGAGGTGGCCCGGATGCTTTTGCGCACTTCTCGGCCATCGTGGCCGAAGGTTACAAAAGTCTCAAAGAAGGTGCCCGGGTCAGCTTTGAGCTGACGGATGGCGCCAAGGGCTTGATGGCGGCCAACATCCGTACCGAAGTCAACTCCGAACCGCCTGGAGAGCCCATCCCCAACAGCACGCCCCCCATCTCGACCAGCAGCTGATCGAACGCCTCTTGCAGGCGTTATCCTTGCCGTGTTGCGAACACTGTTTGGATGGATTTTTCAATGACCTCTCGCTCTTGTGCCCGATCAATGCACCCTGCCCTGCACTGGATCTGCGGCTTCTTGCTGACAAGCCTGTCCACTTGGGCGGCGGCCCAATCTGGCCCTCAACTGCAATTGCCCCGCACCAAGCTGACGGCAGGTATGCACATGCTGGATGTGCAAGTGGCGCAAACCTCCGAGCAACGTCAAATCGGTCTGATGTTCCGCAAAGAAATGCCGCAACACGAGGGCATGCTGTTTGTGTTTGAACAAGCGGCCACGCAGTGTTTCTGGATGCGCAACACGCTCATCCCCCTGACGGCGGCTTTTGTGGCCGACGACGGCACCATCGTGAACTTGGCGGACATGAAGCCACAAAGCGACGATTCGCACTGCTCAACCAAACCGGTGCGCTATGTACTGGAAATGAACGTGGGGTGGTTTGCCAAGCGGCAGATCAAGGCGGGTTACCAGCTGGGTGGCCAAGTTTTCGGCCGTTGAAACGTCGCCTCAGACGCCCCAGACCACGTCGGATTGCTCAGCCAAGCTGCGTGCCAAGAGCTTGAGCATGGGGGTGGCCCTTTGAGACAAGCGCACCGCGTCGAGCACCACCGCTTCATCGTTCTCTTGGTCTGATGCCGACTGCTCGGCATGCTGCTGGCGCAGGGCTTCGTCTTGCGCCACAGCCGCCTCGAGGGCAGCGATGCGGGCAGGAATGTCCGCCGCCAACACAATGCCTCTGACAGGGTCATCGCCCAACATGATCTTGAGCAATTTGCGGCCATCGGCCTCGAGCATGATCAGGTCGCTGGCAGCGGCCGATTTGAATTTGAAAAGCATGGTGCCCTCCTGAAAGCGTGTTGCAGTTTCAGAGGCCCACCATGTCCACGCTGCCGTCTTCATCGGTGTCGCCCTGAATCAATACCTTGAGTTTATGGCTGGCATGGAAGGTGGCAACACGACGTGCATCAATAGGAATCAATTCTCCTGTGCGCGGATTGCGGCCGGGGCGGGCCGCCTTGGTGCGGATCTGGAAGTTGCCAAAGCCCGAAATTTTCACATCGGTGCCTTCAATCAGGCTGTCCACCATGAGGTCAAAGAAGGCATCGACCATGTCCTTGGACTCGCGTTTGTTCAAACCGATCTGTTCGAACAACAAATCGGCCAAGTGCGCCTTGGTCAAGGCGGGGGTTTCAAGGCTTTCGACTGAAATTTCCATCACGCCAACCCATCAAGCGCGCAAACGCGCAGCAACCTGTTGACTCAGATGAGCCAACACCGCGTTCATGGCCGCATCGATCTGCGCATCGGTCAACGTGGCTTCGGCGGTGCCCAAAGTCAGGCGCACGGCCAAACTCTTTTCACCAGCGGCCAAACTGCCGCCGACTGCATCGGACTTGGGTCGGTAGATGTCAAATAACACGGCACCTTGGAGCAAGCCCTCGGTCGGCGCAGCGTGGATGGCTTGCATCAATTGGGCATGCGTGACCGATTCAGCCACGATGACGGCAATGTCGCGCTCCACAGGCTGGTGCTTGGCTACGCCTTGTGCGGCAGGCACCAGACGGGTGGTCACCGCATCCAAGGACAATTCAAAGACCACGGGTGCGTGTGGCAAGTCCCAAGCTTGACGCCAACGGGGGTGCAACTCGCCCACATGGCCGATCACCACACCGTCCAGTACAACTTGCGCCGAGCGACCGGGGTGCAATGCGGGGTGTTCAACGGCCAAAAACTCCGCTTGACGGGGTGCCAGCAAGGCTTCGACATCCCCTTTGACGTCGAAGTAATCCACGAGGCGAGATTTGCCTTGCCAACCCAAGGTCTCGAAAGGGCCCCAGGCCATGGCGGCCACTCGCATGGGTTGGTCAAAGCCTTCCACCGTGGTGTCGCTGTTGACCGCTTGGCCGTTGCGCAAAAACACGCGACCGAGCTCGAACACGCGCACGCGGTCGGCTTTGCGGTCGGCGTTGAACTTGACGACTTGCAGCAGCGAGCCGATCAGGCTGGAGCGCATGACGCTCATCTGGCTGGCGATCGGGTTGAGCAAGCGAATCGGGTTCTCGTTGCCGGCCAAGTCTTTTTCCCAGGATTCTTCGACGAAGCTGTAGTTGATGGTTTCCTGATAACCACGGGCTGCGATGGCACGGCGCACCGCAGATGGGCTGCGTTCGGTCTCGCGGCGCACCTTGGCCGTGATGGGGGCCAGTGGCGGATTCGTGGGCAGGTTGTTGTAGCCCACCATGCGGGCCACTTCCTCGATCAAATCTTCCTCGATCTGCAGGTCAAATCGGAAACTGGGCGGCGTCACGGTGACCGTGCCCTTGCCTTCCGAGACTTGCAAGCCCAAGCCGCGCAGTGCATCGGCGCATTGTTGCTGCGTCAAAGGCATGCCGATGACTTTGACCGCACGGGCCACACGCAGTGTGACGGGCGTGATGGCGGGCACATTCAGGGTTTGGTCATCAATGGGGGCAACTTGCGTTTCGGGTGTGCCGCAGATGTCCAACACCAACTGCGTGATGCGCTCGATGTGCTCCACCGTCAGTTGCGGGTCCACGCCACGCTCAAAGCGGTGACCGGCATCGGTTGAAAAGTTGAAGCGGCGCGAACGGCCAGCGATGGACGTGGGCCACCAGAAAGCCGCTTCGATGTAAATGTTTTTCGTGTCATCGGACACGGCCGTGGCGTCACCGCCCATGATGCCGGCCAGCGACTCGACTTGGCTGTCGTCAGCGATCACACCGACCTTCTCATCCACCGTCACGGTGGTGCCGTTGAGCAGCTTGAGCGATTCACCTGGCTTGCCCCAGCGCACCTGCAGGCCGCCGTGGATTTTGTCCAGGTCAAAAATGTGGGAAGGACGGCCGAACTCGAACATCACGTAGTTGGAGATGTCCACCAGAGGGCTCACGCTGCGCTGCCCGCAGCGGGCCAAGCGGTCCACCATCCACTGAGGTGTTTTGGCCTGGGTGTTCACACCTTTGACCACGCGACCGCTGAACCGACCGCACAAGTCTGTGGCTTGCACTTGCACGGCCACCTTGTCCTGGATTTGCGTGGCCACTGAAGGGAAAGACGGGGCCTTCAAGGGCGCACCGGTCAAAGCCGAGACTTCGCGGGCGATGCCGTAAACGCTCAGGCAGTGCGCCAGGTTGGGGGTCAACTTGATCGTGAACAGGGTGTCGTCCAGATTCAGGTATTGGCGGATGTCCTGCCCCAGAGGGGCGTCCAGCGGCAATTCCAGCAGGCCACCGTGGTCGTCGGCGATTTTCAGTTCTTTGGCCGAACACAGCATGCCCTGGCTTTCAACGCCTCGCAGCTTGCCAACCTTGATGAAGAAAGGCTTGCCATCCTCACCAGGCGGCAATTCAGCCCCCACCATGGCGCAGGGCACACGGATACCCACTCGGGCATTCGGCGCACCGCAGACGATGTTCAGCAAGCTGCCCTGCCCCACATCCACCTGGCACACGCGCAGACGGTCGGCGTTGGGGTGCTGCACGGCTTCTTTGATTTCACCGATCACGATCTTGGTGAATGGCGGGGCCACGGGCTCGAGCTCTTCCACTTCGAGACCGGCCATGGTCAAGGTGTCGGCCAGTTGCTGGGTCGTCAGGGACGGGTTGCAAAACTCGCGCAACCAGGATTCAGGAAATTGCATATCTCGATCTCGGGAATTACTGGAACTGCCTCGAGAAGCGCACATCGCCATCAAAGAACAGGCGCAAATCGTTCTCGCAGTAGCGC
>JACCDH010292554.1_pt1 | contig 24566 bp, 18 predicted proteins | sample 7442481 | NCBI WGS metagenome assembly JACCDH01 (sample SAMN15323433, study PRJNA562643) | freshwater metagenome | isolation source: river surface water | place: USA:Blue River Watershed | collected 2017-08-15
TCACACATTTTTTTAAAGTAAGGGGTGGTATTGAGTGGATTACCAATGATAGAACTTTTATAAGCTGCAAATGATTCACAAATCACCAAAACCACATTTTTAATTTTGGGTGCTGTGGTATCTCCTTGAACAACTTGTACTTTTCTAGTAAAATTAAGCTTATTGACATCTCTTTGTTCCTGCGGAATCATTAAATAATCACTTATTAGCGAATAGTTATCCTTTATTTTTTGAGTATCAATTGTATTAGATCTAAAATCTATGGTACTAAAAAAAGATTGCAGCGGGTTAAGTGAAACATTGGCAATATAATCGCTACCTAAAGCGTAAGCATCACTCCATCTTAAAGGATATTGACCCCCTGAATAAACGATATTCCCAATTGCGGAATAGGAGAGTATAATGATAAAACTCAGATTGCCAATCCACTTATGTTTTACAGGAACACTAAAATTGCCGCGGTCAATTAAATTAAATGTAAACTCAATGTATTTGTAGAAAATAAATAGCAATACACTAGCGCCGAGCAATATGATGATGATCGGATAGGTTTGCCACATCATTTTGGCAGAAATAGCAAAATTCTCAAGATAGCTTAATACGTTGGCGTTGAGTCTTTGTTTTAAATAAGAGAAATGTAAAAAATCGGCGGTATATAAAAAAACAAGTACAAAAGTGAAAAACATCCATATCCCAAAAGCCAACCTTTTTCCTTTTTTTTGTTCAAATGGGTTTAAGGGTTTGATAAGCGCAATTAAAAAGCAAAAAAGGAGAACAATGGCAACATACCTCAGGTCAAATCGAAATCCCAAAATAAAAGCACTTTTCAAGGGTTGATTGGAAGTGTCTGGGGAATTGAATTGGTATACAAATACAATACGTAAAATACTCATTAGGATTAAAAAACTGCTCCCAAGTAGTAGATTCCATAAAATGGATTTGCTCAGCTTGATCTTCTTCATGAATAGATATATTTAAATTAAACCGCTAACGAAGATAGCTAATTTTCAGGGGATAAGGGTATATGAGGTGCCCACAATAATTGGTCACCTATCCTATTTACGGGTGTTAAAATTTATCAATCTTTCCATTTAGTTAGGTTTCTTTTGTAATTTCAATCATCCCCCGAAATTCATTTATAACTATGAAAAAGCTACTCGTTGTATTTGGGGTATTTTCGGTATGGGCTTGTACAAAGTCTGCAGAACAGCCTGTGAATGATATTGGCCCCATCATACCCATTAATCCTGTGACAGCGTATACCATAAATAATTTTTCGGTATCCGGTTTTAGTATACCCAATATTACTGGCAGTCAAATTCAAACAGGCGTAAACGGCAGCATTTCCGGGACCATTGTTTATACCAAGGACAATCTGATTCATATGGTTATTCCTGCAACATTATTTTTCAATTATCCATTAATACCCGCAATTCATTTAGTGAAAACCAACGGGACTTGGAAATTTGAAAATAGTTATACGGATGGTGCTATGGGAGCTGGACGCAATTATGAATGCATTGATACTGTTAATCAAACTTGGGTATATGCGGATCATGGTTTAGAACTTTCATCAGGGACTTGGCCAAATGGTCATATTATCTTGATGAAAAATAATGGCGGTACCTTGACCTTTAGTAATATTTCTACAGCAAGAAGTTTTTACCATTCAGTGTCTACGGGGGATTTGAACAATGATGGACTAAAAGATGTGGTTGGATTGAATATGGGAACCAAGGGTAATTGGTATGATAATTTACATACCTACATTCAAAATACGGATGGTAGTTTTTCTGAAAATAGAACCATTTTAATGAGTAGTGCTGGTGGCAGGGGAGCAGGAGCGGTGTTGATTAAGAATTTGTTTGGGGATGCAAGGCCTGAAGTGATTCGAGCAGACTATGGGTTTAATCCCACCTATTCGCAACCTTCGGACAGGTATAGTTTTATGATTTACAGTTATAATCCAAGTGCTAATAAATATCAACTAAGTAAAGATCCTGGGCCTTTAGGTGTTTTTTCAAACAATGATCGGGGGGCCACTAGTATTAAAGCAGCTGATTTTAATAAGGATGGAGCATTAGACCTAGCGGTTGCTACTGAGGGGAATAATTTTAATGGGATAGAAATTTGGATGAACGATGGGAATGGAAATTATTCACCCAGCAATCAAAAATTAGAATATAGTTTTGATCAACTTCAATTTAGAGAGTTCGAAGTGTATGATTATAATTTTGACGGCTATCCAGATATTTTTTTAAATCCATGGGCAGGTAAGCGTTTTAGAGAAATGAATCAAGTATACATGGACAATTTGATATGGAAAAACGTATCAGGAACTTTTACTTCTATTTCAAAAGGCATTACAATTTCTGGAATGAGTCCCAGTTATATGAAAGTGTTTTTCATTAACAATAAAATAACTTATTTTGGAATACAAGGAAATGTAGATGGTAGCATTGCCATTAGTGAAATTACGCCTAATTATTAGCCTACCTACTGTATGGCAAGTTCCATCCATTCAATAATATGCAATGCTGATTGAATTAAGTATCTTTGCGGCATGAATCCCTCCAAAAAGCAATCACAGTTCTATCTTATTTTAATTCTTGGACTGATGTCCGCTATCGGACCCCTTTCCATTGACATGTATTTGCCGGCTTTTCCATCCATAGCAAAAGGCTTAAACAGTACTATTGAGCATGTGACGCTTTCTTTATCTTCTTTTTTTATTGGGATATCTATCGGGCAATTAGTGTATGGACCTTTGTTAGAAAGATATGGTCGTAAAATTCCTTTGTATTTTGGACTGGGTTTATATGCGTTCGCTTCTTTTGCTTGTGCATCGGCCATATCTGTTGAAATGTTAATCTTGTTTAGATTCTTTCAAGCATTGGGTGGTTGTGTAGGTATGGTTGCTTCTAGAGCTATGGTGCGTGATTTATTTGATGTAAAAGACAACGCAAAAGTATTTTCGACTTTAATGTTGGTGATTGCCGTCTCTCCAATTATTGCCCCAACATTAGGAGGCTTTATCACAGTTTATCTTGGTTGGAGATATATTTTTGTGATGTTGATTATTGTGATTGCGCTCATTATAACTGGAATTATTTATTTACTTCCAGAAGGGAAGGGGCCTGATGAAACATACTCTTTAAAACCCGCTGCCATTCTATCTAGTTTTGGGAGTATACTCAAACACCCTCAATTTTTATTGTACACTTTTTCTGCTTCAGTGGCCTCTGCAGGGTTGTATGCATTCATAAGTGGGTCCCCTTTTGTATTTATCGAATACTTTACAATTAGTCAACAGCATTATGGTTGGATATTTGCTTTTGTTGCTTCCGGATTAATTGGATCTAGCCAATTAAATAGTGTGTTATTGAAAAAATTTCATTCGGATCAAATTATAAAAATTGCCTTGTATGTTCAAAGTACAGTAGCGGTAATTTTAGTTTCAACCGCCATTTTTGGAGTTGCCAATGTATACTCAACTGTTCTACTCGTCTTTTTATTTTTATGTTGTCAAGGGTTTATCTTCCCTAATGCCTCCGCATTATCGATGGCTCCATTTGGACATAATGCGGGAAATGCTTCTGCTTTAATGGGATTTATTCAAATGAGTGTTGGTGCGTTTATGTCTGCAATGGTAAGTGTCTTTCATAATGACACCATTCTACCCATGACTGGAGTGATGGCAACCTGTTCCATTACAGCAAGTTTGATCTATACCTTGTATAAATCAAAAGCAATAAAGCAACCAAGTGTTGCATTGGTTGAAGAAGAGGAAGTGGAGATGCTGAGTACTATGTAGATTTATTTAACCCTAGTCCATACATCTGTTCTGCCAATTACGCTAAATCCAATATATCCTCTAACGTTAAGGGTATTTTTATCTCTAGCATTAATAGTGCATTTGTATTCTTTGCCTGATTTAGGATCGTAAATATGTCCATTTTCCCACTTGTTGTCTTTTTCGTTGTAGGAGAAACCCCATAAATTAACTAAGCCTACTAAGGGGCGGGAATGTAATTTACTATCAGGATGTTTGGTGTCTGTTTTTGGTTTGTTAGTTGCTGGATCAATGGGTTCACTTATCCAAATGATTTTACCTTGATAGTTCGCTCCATTTTTATAAATTTCAATTTTTGCCTGACCAGAACCTGTTAGCCAGGTGCCCATAATTAGGTTAGGATCTTGTTGTGCAAGTAAAGCTTGAGTGGTGATTATCAAAGAGAAGAAAAGGAACCATTTTTTCATATACGTTATTTTTATAATTCAAAATACTAAGAATGATTGAAATATGGATATTTTGTTGAATAAAATCGATTAATTTTGAATATATCCTTATGAAAAGCAGTTTTGTTTTACTCTTATTTACCATTTTTACCATTGGTGTGACGCATGCCCAAACAGGTATTGGCACCGCCACGCCCAATGCTTCTGCTAAATTGGAAATTGCAGCTACCGATAAAGGATTGTTGATTCCTAGAATGACTAGTACGCAGAGAGGAAATATCACTTCACCAGCCAATGGTTTATTAATTTATCAAACCGATGGAGTCGTTGGTTTTTATGTGAATACGGGTACTGCTGCTTCGCCAACTTGGACCAGAATAAATATAGATTGGGTGAGAACCGGAAATGATATTGCTTACACAGCGGGTAATGTTTCAACAACAGGTACATTAACGGGAGGGAATTCAAGTACTTCCTCCATATCGGGATTTGGGGCGAATATCAATACTCAATCAGGAACTACCTATACCATTGATGCCACTGATAATGGTAAAGTGATTCAAACAACTGGGGCTTCTGCAATCACCATTACAATTCCTACAGGTTTACCAACAGGGTTTAATTGCACGATTGTACAAATGGGTGCAGGACAAATCACTTTTTCAGGTACCTATTTAAATAGAACAGGTTTTACTAAATCAGCTAGTCAATATTCAGTAATGAGTATATTAAACTTAGGAACCAATAATTATATTGTTACAGGAGAAATGAGTAATTAACATGAAGCATTTAATTACGTTATTGTCATTTTCATTTTTTTCTTTATTTGCTACTGCTCAATTTGGCCTTCCTGTTCGCCAATCTTTACTACCCAAAAATAATTTAGTGGTGAATTATGATTTTTCAAAATCAACAGGATTCACAAGAGGAGGAACAGCGGTTACCAATTTGGCTGGAACTGCATCGGGTAATGCGACCATGTATAACGCACCCATCTTCATAAATTCATTGGGATATGTTTCATTCAATGGGTCTAATCAATATTTAGCGACACCTAATATTAGAACTTATTTTAAGTCTGCCAATGGAACAGCTCAAAAAAGTTTTACGATGAGCTTTTGGTTTTATCCCACCACAAGTACAGGCGTAGTAGTGAGTGAATTGGATTCACATGTGCCAAGTGGTGGGTGGCATGCTTCTAATGTTGAAATTATCAATGGTTTTATTAAATATCGGATTTGGAATGGTCCGATCATAACATCTTCAACAGCTGTTAATTTAAATCAATGGCATCATATTGCTTTAGTGTATGATGGCACTTCAGTAAAAGGGTATTTAAACGGAGTTTTGCAAGGCACTCAGGCTGGTGCTAGAGAAATTCCACCAACGAGTCAAAATTATGCGATAGGAGCGGGTGAGACCACCAATATGGGTACTGGGGCTTATGGTAAATTTAATTTAGCCCAATTTAAAATTCATAATTTGCCATTAAGCGATAAAGAAATTGATTTAGAATATGATTTAAGAAAAAATGAGTTTGATTATACCATTCATAGTCCTTTAACAAATACAAGTCCTGTTTATTGGAGTGTTTCAAGTGTTTGGGCTGGGGATGGTTATGGAGGAGCAGGTCACTTCTCTCCATGGTTAAACTCTGATTTAGGTTGGGCAGCAGGGGCAAACAATACAAGTCAATCGATCACTTTAAATTATGATGAGCCAGCCTATATTAAAGGAATAGTAGTACAACCCCGAGCAGCTTCATTTGGTCAATGGGTAACAAAAGCAGACATTCAAACAAGTTTAACCGGATCTGCTCCATGGGTGACTGTTTTAAGCAATGTAAATATCAATAGTAGTATCGCTGATGACAATAGAATTGATTTTCCTAGCCCTGTATTTGCTAAATCTGTTAAAGTAATTCCAACACTATGGAATAATCATATCACTATGCGAATGGGATTATTGGTGAAGCCAAATATTACAAGTACCTCTGATAATTTAGTACTTCACTATAATCCAAGTATGCCTGAAAGTTATTCAGGAACAGGTACCAGTTTAATTGATTTGGCAGGGAATGGCTTAAACGGAACCATGTCCAATATTACCTTTGCTAATCCTGCATTTACCTTTAATGGAACTAGCTCCCAAGTGAATATTCCAGACAATGCTCTTTTGGAACCGGGTACAGGGAGCTGGACTATTGAAGTATGGATGTATAATTCAGGTTCATCTGGAACGGTAATTGGTAAATATAACAACGGGGGCAATTCGGCTAACATCTCTTATGCACTGCGCTTAACAACTGCTAATACTATTCGAGCTGATTTTAGTAATGGTTCAACTGCTCAAGTTACAGACAACTACACTTTCGCAGCCAATAATTGGGTTCAAATGGTATATGTTTGGGATAAGACCAATAATAATATATATACCTATTCCAATGGTGTCTTAAAGCAAACAAAAGCGATTACTATTTCGGGAGGTATATTAAATGCAACAACAAATTTATACTTAGGCTCTTATAATGGTGGGGAGTATTCACAGTATTTTACTGGGAAAATGGGCATAGTTCGTTTGTACAAAAAAGCCTTGACAGCAACAGAGGTTTTAAAAAATTATGATGGTAGTAAATCCTTATATGGGGTTGTTCAAAATGGATTGGTAATGAATTTGGCCACAGCGCCAAGTTCTGGTTCAACTTGGACTGATATTTCTGGAAATGGAAATAATGCTACTTTACAAAACTCACCAACTTACATCTCTACGAATGGAGGTGGCATAAGAACTTCTGGTACTTCTTATATTTCTACTGGCTATAATTTGCCAAGTAATTTTACAGTAAGTGTTGCTTCTTCTTTTAATCCAACCAACTATTGGTCTGTAATTTGGGCGAATGAAAGTTGGACCGCACAAAAAGGGTATATCGCTTATTTAAGTAGTGCCAATGGAATAGACTTTGGTAGCCCTCCAGCACCTCCCACCATTCCAATGAATGATATTAATACCATTCACATTTGGGACTTTACAGTTAATGGGACTACTTATGCTTTATATAAGGATGGCGTTCTTGTACAAACAGGCACCTTCACTGCGCCTCCTGGTGGACTGAGTACCAATGGACTTTATTTTGGTGCGAGGCATACAAATGTTGGAACAGGGGTAACTGACTATAGCCCAGGAACTTTTTATAGTATGCGGGTGTACAATAGAGCCTTGAGTGAAGAAGAGGTAAAAATTAATTTCTCTGCTTTGAGAAGTACCTATGGGTTGTAATCAATTAGTATCCTAATGGTTTATTATAAATTAATTTAATTGATTTAACTTTACTCGCTGAATTTTATTACTGAATAATGAAAAAAACACTTGTATTACTTTGCTTAATTGCTTCAATAAAACTGAATGCCCAAACAGGTATTGGGACAACAAGCCCGCATGCTTCAGCTAAGTTGGATGTGTCAGCAAATAATAAGGGATTTCTTCCTCCTCGTGTTTCCTTGATTGATATTTACGATCAAACAACTATTCCCTCACCAGCGACTGGCTTATTAGTGTATTGTAAAGGGGATGCTGGGTTATCCGCTGGGTTTTATTATTGGAATGGTAACGCTTGGGCAACCATTGCAACATCAGGAGGTAGTGGAAGTTTCGCATCTTCCTATTTACGTGGTTCTAGGATTGCAACACAAAATATTGCAGTAGGTGGGGTAGTTATATTTACCAATGTTGATAATACGGCAGGTACCGATATTTCATTAAACACATCCACTGGAAGAATAACATTGGCTGCAGGGAACACTTATCGCTTGCGTGGAGCTGTGCCGAATTTTTCAAGTGGTCAACGTCCTGCATTTATTTGGTACAATGAAACTACTTCCTCCAATATAGGAAGTGCAACCTTTGCCTATAATCCAGGTGATGCTGCATCTTTGGGTGCTAATGGAGGCATGGCGGAAGTCATTATTACCCCAAATGTAAATACCGTAGTTTCATTTAGATTATTGAGTTCTTTAAGTAGTGGCAATGTAACTGTTGGTGCAAATGGCGATTTCAGCACAACAGGATCTTATCCTTGGTTTGATATACAAGTAATTTCAGGGAATGCCCCAGTGGCTGGACAGAGTGTAGATTACATTCAAGCATCTTTATCTGCCAATCAAGCTTTATCCTCTGCGGGTAATATTAATTTTAATGTATCATCGGGTGCAGGCATTTCCTTGTCTAGTGGTGGGTTTAATTTAATCGCTAATAAAACGTATAAATTAGAAGGCGCTATTGGAGGCACTTCAAGTGGCTATGCGTATTATGGCTGGGTGGATAACGCCAATAATTTACTTCCTGGAGGAAGTATGGGTGCAGTAATGAAAGCAGGTAATGCCTATTCAGATGCTCCACAGGATAAGGCTGTTGTATATTTTACGCCCACTACTAACACAACTGTCTATTTAAGAGTGTTAACAATAAGTGGAAGTGTCACTGCCTATCCTCCCAATGCAGCTGCAGCTTATTCAAGTGCATGGGCAAATATTACACAAATTGGGTCATCTGCTATTGTGAATCCATGGGTATTAAGTGGTAGTGATGTGTATAATACAAGTGGAGAAGTTGGTATTGGAACCGCCACACCCCACGCGTCGGCTTTATTAGATTTAACGAGTACCACCAAAGCTTTCTTACCTCCCAGAATGACAACGGCACAAAGAAATGCGATTTCACCAGCGACAGCTGGCCTAGTTATTTATAATACCACTATTAATCAGTTAGAGACGTATACTGGTTCAAGTTGGAGTGCCTTATATTCAGGGAACGCATTTCACTATGCTCAATACCGAGCCAATGCAATACAAACTGGGTTTACAGCAGATGTTACTAAGGTTAATTTTCCCACACCAGTGGTAACTTCAGGAAGTATTGCGATAAGTTCTGGAAATACATTTACACTTCCTGCCAACAGAATTTACAGAGTTGATATTAACCTGGGATGGAAAGATGGAGGTTGGTGTCGATTTGCCATTTATAATGCTAGTACCGGAACGGCTTTATCTCAAACAGCACATATGGAAGGTGGGGCTGCATCAGGTTCTGGAACAATTTCTTATTTTGTTGATGCTACTGCTGGTAGTGTGAATATTGATGTAAGATTAAAAGCCGGTGGTTGCTCATTGAATGACCCAAATAACGGGGGAACTTTTGCAACAATTACGATTCAATCAATTTTTTAGAATAAGTGGATCAAGATGCATCCTACCTCATTTCCATGTCGAATTCGTTTGAAATGGTTTTCGATCTAGGTAATTGAATACTTTAAAAAATATTTATATTTACGTATTATTTTTTGATACGATGAGGAAGAAAATACTTTATTTACTTTGCTTAATTGCTTCAATACATTTGAATGCACAAACAGGGATAGGAACAACCTCTCCGCATGTTTCAGCGAAGTTGGAGGTGGCTGCTACAAATAAAGGTTTTTTACCGCCAAGAGTTGCTTTGACAGGCACGAATGATCTATTGACCATCGCGACCCCTGCTACCGGATTAGTTGTATTTAATACCGCAACTGCAGGCACCACTCCCAATAATGTATTGCCAGGCTATTATTATTATGATGGCACAAAATGGAATCAACTGGTTGATCAAGGTTCATTGAATTCCTTTAGCGGCTTTGTTCCCAATTATGCACAATCTAATGCAAGCTCAGTAACAAAAAGTGCTGTGGGAGATATTGTTATTAGTCAATCTATTACTTCCTCCGGAAGACCAATACAAATTATTGTCACTGGTGATGCTAATCCTCAATCAAGTGGCGCTTGGGTGCAACTTCAATTATTTAGAGATGGGACTGCCATTGGTAAAAAGATACAAGCTGAATCATCTTCAAGTAATGAAAATGTTCCTTACTGTTTAAATTTTATTGATAACCCTACTGCTGGTACTTATACTTATACTGCAAGAATTACTGCAATTGGCGGTGGCTCTTTTCAATTTGGAGAAGCAGATGGTAATCAAATCACTTTATTAGAACTTGGTGCATGGAGTGCAGGCACCATGCCTGTTAGTAAAGGGGGAACAGGGGTGACTACTTCTACCGGGACAGGTAATACGGTATTGTCCAATAGTCCCACCTTGGAAACGCCTACTATATCAAGTGGTAACACTGCGTTCCCATCTTCAATAAACGTTACTCCAACAACCCATGCAACAAGTAAAAGAGCTGCATTGTGGTTGGATGGTTGGGGTATTATGCAAGATATTCTGGGAAATGGGACTAAGAATTTTTCTATCAGTCAAACATTTGGAGGAACGTATCCTCCTAGGTTATTTATAAATACGGACGGTAATGTAGGTATTGGAACGCAATCTCCCGTTTCTAAATTAGATGTAACGGGGGATGTAAATGTAACTGGAGCTTTAAATGTAAGTGGTTCGTCCAATGTGAATTTTCAAACACCTGCCTTATTAGTGGGCAGTGGGAGTGGCGATGAAGGTGGCGAGATTCAATTAGCTGGGGCACAAACCAATCAATCCTTATCCGGCAGAGTGATTGTAGATGTGTATCGTAATCAGTTAAGAATTTTGGAAAGTGGCGGTAATAATAGAGGTGTCAATATTGATTTAGGTAAAGCACCTTCAGGTGCAAGTGGTGAGTTGATGTGGAAGGCTAGTGGATTTGTAAATGCGGGGACGTTTGTAAGTTTAGATAACATTAGAGCGACGGTTACATCAAGTGGTAATCGTGGATTAAGTTTGGCCGCGGTATCGACTACTTTTTCTGCAAACATAGCTGGTAACTATGGGCTTAATGGGGGTAGTGGAGGTTACGCTACCAATAATTTTTCAGTCACAACTACCGCAAGTACTTCAATTTTTAGCTATCATTTTCCAACCGAAGGGGATGGCTCTTTTTATACGATCGTAGATAAAACTAACAATAGAGCATATCGTATCACACTTATGATAGGCGCGGGTTACTTTAATAACTTTATTTCAATAGAAAGGTTGTTTTAGAAATTATTCAATAGGTCCATAGAATCATTTTTATATTCTAATTTTGTCATAATCAAATGATTCGATTATGACAAGGTGTTTGCTATTGTTTGCAATTATTGTTGCTCCTTTGCAATTATTTTCTCAAACAGGTATTGGAACCACATCGCCAGATGCATCTGCAAAATTAGAAGTTAATTCTACCAATAAAGGTTTTTTACCGCCAAGAATGACTAGTACACAAAGAGCTGCGATAGCTAGTCCAGCGGCAGGTTTATTAGTTTATCAAACAGATGGTACCGCTGGTTTATACTTTTATACCGGAGGTGCATGGGTGTACGTAATTAATGGTACATCTAATGTTTTGGCTGTTGCCAATGGGGGTACGGGCACTAGTTCAGGGTCAATTACAGGAACAGGTGCATTGACATTTACGGCAGGAGGAACCAATCAAAATATAACACTAGCTCCCAGCGGCACGGGGTATGCAGTCATAAATAACAATGTGGGTATGGGTACCACGACTCCCGCAGATCGTTTAGATGTTAGAAGTGCGATGAGTGTAAATGAGATTAAATTTAGGGGGCTAGACGGAGGTGACGATTCGGATCCATATCGATTAAGGAAATTTAAAATTGGAAATTCAAATGAATTACAACTGCATATTAACGATGATGCTGATGAACGTTTTGCAATTTACGGTAACTCCTGTGTAAATGGCGGGTGTGGTGAGTATAGTCCTAATTTGTACCATTATTTTCGTTCTGATGGGAGTGCTTATCATGCAGGATATGTGGGCATAGGAACTACTTCTCCTGCTGCACCATTGCATGTCGCATCTTATGCTACTCAATATGTTAATTCTTATGGTTATTTAAATCCTTCAAACACGGCAGGTAATTATACGGCCAATCAAAATATCAACTATTCCATTCAGGCAGATCATAGAATTAGAGCATCTGAGTTTAACGCTATTTCAGATATTAGAATTAAAAAGAACATACAACTACTAAATACAAAGCAGCAACTGTCTGAACTAAATAAGCTGAAAGTTGTGAACTATAGTTATATAGATCAATTGGCGCAAGGCAATAAAATTAAAACTGGGTTTATCGCACAAGAAGTTGAGAATGTGAATAATCAATTTGTCCACCAATCAGCTGACTATATCCCTTCCGTTTATGCCATAGCGAAGACTACATTTGTCAGGAATAAAGTAGTACAATTAGCCCTGGATAAGCCTCATGGCTTACAGAAAGGGGATCAAGTCAAATTTTTTGTGGAGGGAAAGAAGGAAGTGATTAAGGTGGTAGATGAAGTCATTAACCCTCAAACCTTTAATGTTAATGATTGGGAGGAGCCTATTCATAATTTATTTGTATTTGGAAAGAAAGTGACTGATTTTCGTGCGATTGATTTTGATCAAATTACTTCACTAAGTGTGGCTGCAATTCAGGAATTGAGTAAACAAGTGGATAGCCTTAAAGAGGAAAATGCCCAATTGAAGAACAAATTAGAAAAAGATGTTGAGGCAAAGTTGGCTACACTTGAAGATAAAATTTCAAGATTAGCTGCTAGATTGAAATAAAGAATTAGCAAGGGATTTTACATGATGTGCACCATATTGGTTCTAGGTTAAGTGCATCATTTAAAACTGTTTTACCTTAACCTTTGTCTTGTTCTTTTTGATCGTTACAATCCAGTAGGTTGCATAATCAGCATCTGCTAAGTCTTTAAACTGATCTTTTTTAATCAATAAATTAACCAGTTTTGGACTTGTGTTAGAGTGTCCTACTATTAAGAAATTTTTACCCTTGTTTGTATCTGAAAGGAGTTCGGTTGCGAGCACTTCTAGTTTCCTTGGATCGTAGGTTGTTACATTTAAATTACGGGCATTCGCAATTGGTAATACGGTCGATTTTGTTCTTTTGTAGTTGGTTGAATAAACCTGATTGATCCTAAATGATTTGAATTTTTCAACAATTTCTAATGCTCTATTTTCTCCCTTGCTAGTTAATGGGGGATCGGATGCCATCATTGTTGACCCTACAATGGTGGTATCTTTTTCAGCATGCCTTAAAATGATAAAGGTGGATTTTTGCGCAATAAGATGAGACACAATAAATATAAGTACGCTAGTTAGAAATGTTATTTTTCGGGTCATTCTTTTAATTTATGTATAAATGTAGGATTATTCAGGATAGGTTGATTGTCTGCTTCACTTCGTTCCGCCGACTTCCCCACGAACTGATCAAACCCAAAGCTCCTTAAAGCAACACATTGTGTTGCTTTTGCTTTTTTTATGCTTATCCGCTCAATCAAGCAAGCTTGTTTTAGTGGGATTGTCGTTCTCGCAAGCTCGAACGACTTCCCCTCCGAACTGATCTAACCCAAAGCTCCTTAAAGCAACACAATGTGTTGCTTTTGCTTTTTTTATGCTTATCCGCTCAATCAAGCAAGCTTGTTTTAGTGGGATTGTCGTTCTCGCAAGCTCCAACGACTTCCCCTCCGAACTGATCTAACCCAAAGCTCCTTAAAGCAACACAATGTGTTGCTTTTGCTTTTTTGTTTCTCGTACGTTTACGAAAGCGAGCTTTCGACACGTCCTTAAAACAAAAAAGCCCCGACTTGCGTCGGAGCTTTGTGATCCCGCTGGGACTCGAACCCAGGGCCCATACATTAAAAGTGTATTGCTCTACCAACTGAGCTACGGAATCTGACCTTTTCCCTTTTGAGGAGTGCAAAAATAAGGATAAAATAAAACTATCCAAATAAATAGGTACTTTTATTTTCAACATCTTTAAATCTTCCTAAGTGGTTCATCTTCAATTTAGAACTACATTTGTGTAAACTCAATCTCATGGCCAATTTCGAAGGAAAAATAGTGGTAATTACAGGCGGTTCTGATGGCATTGGAAAAGCCTTAGTACAACAGTTTTTAACATTAGGAGCTAAAGTTGCTACCTGTGGCAGAAATGCCGATAAGTTGGCGCATTTAGTTGCTGAAAATCCGAGCAGTGCCCTATTTACGATGCAGGTAGATGTGGTGAATCAGCAACAGGATGAGGCTTTTATTCAAGCCGTGATAGATAAATGGGGAGGAATTGACATTTTGATTAATAATGCAGGTATTTCAATGCGGGCCCTGGTGAGTGAAGTATCTATCGAGACCCTAAAAAATGTGATGGATATTAATTTTTGGGGCACTGTGTATACCACGAAAGCTGCTTTACCAGCAATTCAAAAAGCGAAGGGGGTGGTAGTTGGTGTTTCTAGTATTGCAGGGTATAGAGGACTTCCAGGACGTAGTGGATATTCTGCTTCAAAATATGCTTTAAATGGATGGTTGGAAGCCCTAAGGACGGAGTTGTATGGCTCCGGCACGCATGTAATGTGGGTATGTCCAGGGTTTACCAGTTCTAATATACGCAATGCAGCCCTTGATAAAGATGCCAAAGCGCAAGGGGAATCACCGATGGATGAAGGGGCTATGATGAGTTCCGAAGAATGTGCCAATCATATTATTGATTCTATTTCCAAACGCAAGCGCAGCTTGGTTTTGACCTTCACCGGCAAGCGTACTGTTTTCATGAATAAATTCTTTCCAGCATGGGCCGATAAACTAGCCTATCATTTCTTTTTTAAGAATGGTAAACTGGTAAAATAAAAACACAATTTATTCGTTACTAATAGGATATGCCTGTTATAACTTTAACATCAGATATTGGCCAAGAGGATTTTATTATTGGCGCTGTTAAAGGCCAAATCTTGTCCATTATACCAGGTTGTGCAATTGCAGACATTACCCATCAGCTTTCCAGTAAAAACTATTTACAAGGCGCCTACATTTTTAACAATGCAGCCAAGCATTACCCAGGGGGTACCGTGCATATTGTGATGGTGAATTTTTTCCAATACCCACAAGAGCACGTTTTGTTTGCCCATTATAACGGGCATTTATTTGTAGTGCCGGACAATGGATTTTTAACCATGATGTTGGGTTTAAAACCCAAGGATATTGTCAAAATTGATATTAAAGGGGCGCACACTTTTGTTCAAATTACCGAGCGTATTGTGGAGTCCGTTGCCTACTTTTTTGCTTCGGGTAATTTAGCCGATGCGGGGGAGCCCGCTGCTGAAATTCTGGAAATTTATCCTACTCAGCCTAAGTTTGACGCTAATTGGATGGAGGGGCAAATTATCTTTATTGACCAATTTGAGAATGTAGTGGTGAATATTAGACAGGAGGAATTTGAGGCCCATGCAAAGGGTCGACCCTTTAAAATTGTATTTACCCGCAATGAAACCATTGAGGTTTTGAGCCGTAATTATGGGGCGGTTCCTATAGCGGATAAGCTGGCTTGGTTTAATTCAGCAGGTTATTTAGAGATTTCGGTACGTGGGGGGAATATGGCGGGCTTATTTGGCTTAAGCAAATACGATGAAAATCAAATGAGTAAGCAACGCCCGAACGACAATAAATGGTTTTTCCAAATGGTCCGCGTTTTCTTTGAATAGTCCCTTTTTTTGGGTTATTTTTGCACCCTCATTCAATTACACAAAAACACACAAAAAATGGCATACGACGTTATCGTAATAGGTAGTGGTCCTGGGGGTTATCCTGCGGCTATTCGCGCTTCTCAATTAGGTTTGAAAGTGGCAATTATTGAAAAGGAAAGTTTAGGTGGAGTTTGTTTAAACTGGGGTTGTATCCCAACAAAAGCTTTATTGAAAAGTGCTCAGGTTTATGAGTATTTAAAACATAGCGCTGATTATGGCGTAACGGCTACGGGTGTAGCGCATGATTTTGGAAAAGTAATTTCAAGAAGCCGTGGTGTTGCTGACAAAATGAGCAAGGGCGTTCAATTCTTAATGAAGAAAAATAAGATTGACGTGATCATGGGTTATGGTAAAGTATTATCAAGAGGAAAAGTAGAAGTGAAGGCAGCTGATGGAGCAACGCAAGTAGTAGACACTAAATATATTGTGATTGCAACAGGGGGTCGTTCTAGAGAATTGCCAAACTTACCACAGGATGGTAAGAAAGTATTGGGTTACCGTGAAGCAATGGTAATGCAACAACAACCTAAGAGCATGATTATTGTTGGTAGTGGTGCGATTGGAGTGGAGTTTGCTTATGTATACAATAGCATGGGTACGAAAGTAACCATCGTTGAATTCTTACCAAGAATTGTTCCTGTTGAAGACGAGGACATTTCAAAAGAATTAGAAAAGCAATACAAAAAACAAGGTATTGAAATTATGACCAATGCTTCTGTTGAATCATTAGATACAACGGGTGCTGGCGTAAAAGCGAAAGTGAAATTACAAGATGGTTCATATGTTACTTTAGAAGCAGATGTTGTATTGAGTGCGGTGGGCGTGGTTGCTAATATTGAAAACTTAGGTTTAGAATCAAACGGCATTAAAACAGATAAGGGTCGTATCATCGTTGATAAATTCCAACAAACAAGTATTGCGGGTATTTATGCAATTGGTGACTGTTCTCCAGGTCAGGCATTAGCACACGTTGCTGCTAAAGAAGGTATCAATGCTGCAGAGCATATGGCTTATTTAGAAAAGAAAAATGCACATTTGCCAGAGGGTATTGACTATAACAATATTCCAGGTTGTACCTATTGCACTCCAGAGATTTCAAGTGTAGGGTATACGGAGAAAGCAGCTAAGGAAGCTGGTTACGAAATCAAAGTGGGTAAGTTCCCATTTGTGGCATCAGGTAAAGCTTCAGCTGCTGGTGCAACAGAAGGTTTTGTAAAAGTAATCTTTGATGCAAAGTATGGTGAATTCTTAGGATGTCATATGATTGGTATGAATGTAACAGAGATGATTGCGGAAGCAGTAGTGGCTCGTAAATTAGAAACTACCGCGCATGAAATCTTAAATGCCATTCACCCACACCCAACAATGAGTGAGGGCTTAAAAGAAGCAGTTGCTGCAGCTTATGGTGAAGCAATTGATATCTAACTAGTTTAGGAATATATTAAATGGCTCGTGATTCAAATTATTTTGAGTGCGGGCCATTTTTAATAATATCGAAATATAAAATGAAGTACGAAAAAGAAATAAATAGGCGTAAGACCTTTGCGATTATCTCTCACCCCGATGCTGGTAAAACTACCTTAACGGAGAAGCTATTGTTATTTGGTGGTGCCATTCAAACTGCGGGTGCGGTAAAAAGCAATAAAATTAAAAAGCATGCCACTTCGGATTTCATGGAAATTGAACGCCAAAGAGGGATCTCGGTAGCAACATCGGTAATGTCTTTTGAGTACAAAGGGAATTTGATTAACTTATTGGATACGCCGGGGCACAAAGATTTTGCGGAAGATACTTATCGAACTTTAACAGCAGTAGACAGTGTTATTTTGGTGATAGATAGTGTGAACGGGGTAGAGCCACAAACACGCCGTTTAATGGAAGTGTGTAGCATGCGAGCTACTCCTGTAATTGTGTTCATTAATAAAATGGACCGGGATGGTAAAAACAGATTTGATTTATTAGAGGAAATTGAAGCGGAATTGAAAATTTCTTTACACCCAATGACCTGGCCAATTAATAGTGGTAAGGAATTTAAAGGGGTATATAATTTACACGAAAAGAGTTTACGTTTATTCACGGCCAGCACCAAGGCAGATGACGAGGATGTGGTAGCGATTGAAGATTTATCAAGTGCTGTGTTGCAACAAAAAGTTGGTGATCGTGATGCAGATTTATTAAGAGAGGACGTAGAGTTAATTGATGGGGTATATGGTGCACTTAACCCTTTGGATTATTTAGAAGGTAAAATTGCCCCTGTGTTTTTTGGCTCGGCCGTTAACAATTTTGGGGTGCAAGAAATGTTGGACACCTTTATTCAAATTGCACCCACACCACGCGATAGAGATACCAGTGTGCGTAAAGTACAAGCGGGGGAAGACAAGTTTAGTGGATTTATTTTTAAAATACATGCCAACTTGGATCCGAAACATCGTGACCGTATTGCCTTTATGCGTGTATGTAGTGGTAAGTTTGAGCGAAATAAATATTATAAGCATGTACGTTTAGAAAAGGATGTGCGTTTTACGAATCCCTATACTTTCTTAGCGCGTAGCAAGGATATTGTAGAGGACGCCTATCCTGGTGATGTAGTAGGTTTATTTGATACGGGTAATTTTAAAATTGGCGATACCTTAACCGAAGGCGAAAAGTTTTATTTTACTGGCATCCCAACCTTCTCTCCAGAAATATTCAAGGAATTGGTGAATAAAGATCCAATGAAAACAAAGCAATTGGAAAAGGGAATTCAGCAGTTAACGGATGAAGGGGTAGCGCAATTATTTACGCAGTTTGGGGGTAACAAAAAAATTATTGGTTGCGTAGGAGACTTGCAATTTGAAGTAATCCAATATCGTTTGTTGCAAGAATATGGTGCTGCTTGCGAATTTAGAACCCTGCCATTTTACAAGGCATGTTGGCTAACTTCTTCAGACAAAAACAAGTTGAATGATTTTTTAAGATTCAAACAACAAAATGCGGCTGAGGACAAGGATGGCTCACCCGTGTACTTGGCGCAAAGTGAATGGTTCTTAAATACAGAAATTACCAATAACCCTGATATTACTTTCCACTTTACCAATGAGGTAAATAAAGGCTAAGCTAAAATGTAGTGCAAACAAAAAAGGCTACTGAAAAAATATATTATGAAATCAAAATCTTTAAAACAGAACAAAGTAAATATCATCACCTTAGGTTGTAGTAAAAACCTGGTAGATAGTGAAATGTTAAGTGGTCAATTGGCTGCCAATGATATTGATGTGGTCCATGAGAATAAAAAACTCGATCACAATATTGTAGTAGTAAACACCTGTGGTTTTATTGATAAGGCGAAAGAGGAGAGTGTGAATACCATTTTGGATCAAGTGGCCCTAAAACAAAAAGGGAAATTAGATAAAGTATATGTGACGGGTTGTTTGAGCGAAAGATACCGTGGAGATTTGGCTGCAGAAATCCCAGAAGTGGATGCCTGGTTTGGCACCATGGAACTTCCCTTGATGTTAAATCAACTCAATGCCGATTATAAAGCGGAGTTATTAGGGGAGCGCCTATTAAGTACCCCGCAACACTATGCTTATTTAAAAATTAGTGAGGGTTGTAACCGTACCTGTGCTTTTTGTGCCATTCCTTTAATGCGTGGCCAACATGTAAGTAAAACCATTGAACAATTGGTAGAGGAAGCTAAGGGATTGGTAAAGAAAGGGGTGAAGGAAGTCATGTTGATTGCGCAGGAGTTAACCTATTATGGCTTGGACATTTATAAGGAGCGTGCCTTACCAAAATTATTGAATGCCTTAGCCGATGTGGAAGGCATTGAGTGGATACGTTTACATTATGCCTACCCAAGTAAATTCCCTTTAGAAGTATTGGATGTGATGCGTGAGCGTGATAATATTTGTAAATACATTGACATTCCATTACAGCATGCCAGCAATAATATGCTTAAAGCCATGCGTCGTAATATAACTCGTGAGGAAATGACCGAGCTGATTATGGAAATTAGAAAAAGAGTGCCGGGCATTGCCATTAGAACTACTTTAATTACCGGTTTCCCTGGAGAAACTTTGGAGGATGTAGAAGAACTAAAAGAATTTTTACAATTACATAAGTTTGATCGCGTGGGGATCTTTACCTATAGCCATGAGGAGAACACAAGTGCTTACGATTTAGTGGACGATGTGCCAGCTGAGGAAAAACAACGCCGTGCCGAGGAAATTATGGAAGTACAGCAGGAAATTAGTTTGGCCATTAATCAATCCAAAGAAGGCCAAATTGTAAAAGTTATTATTGACAAGAAAGAAGCTGGACGTTGGTTAGGACGTACCGAATTTGATAGCGTAGAAGTAGACAATGAAGTGGTGATTAATACCACTAAACGTCTAAAATCTGGAGATATGGTGATGGTTAAAATCACCAAGGCCTATGACTATGACCTTGAAGGAGAATTGGTATAAAGTATGAAGTAGTTGGAGGTGGATCCTACTCTACAATATACAATTTTGCACTTGGGTCGGCTGGCGTCTTTGAAAAGTAGTACACCCCAACACTACTTAGTACAAAATAGGCAATCAATACAGGAGCGATCATGCTTGAAATAGCATTGGATCCAAACCATTCACCTGATTGAACTATCAAGGAAATGCATGCGATGTTTTTGATGGCTTCTAATACCCATGCATATTTTGCACGGTCCATAAATTCAGTAAGCGCGTATACTTGAAGGAATATAAATCCTCCGTATAAAAACAAATTGGAAATACCCAATCCTTTAATCATGGCTACGTTAGCGAACATATAACTTACTAGTAACAACACGCAAATCAATTGAGCCCATAAATATACTTGCATGCTTTTGGAAGCAGGGGTATCGTATTTCTCAAAATGATAAACATCTTCAATTTTATATACAGGATATTGCTCAGCCACATCTGCTGGTCTCCAACCTAGTGGCATAAACCAAATGCGGAATTTATCTTTCCAATTTTTTGTACGCCATGCGTCTTTAATGAGTAGCCACATGTGCATAAAATTAATTTTGATCGGATTCCAGGTTCTTACCGGTCTAGTAACACCATACACCGCTGGAACACTTGCTAATTCTTCTTGATAAGTGCCAAACCAACGGTCCCAAAAAATAAATATTTGTCCAAAGTTTTTATCTAAGTATTCCGGATTAATAGCATGGTGCACGCGATGGTGAGAAGGAGTTACTATGATGTATTCTAGCCAGCCCATTTTGTTAATATGTCGGGTGTGGTACCAAAATTGTGCGAATAAATGAAGTGGCGCTACGACTGCAATTACTTTTTGAGGCACACCTAATAAAGCGGCAGGGATTAATAAAAACGCATAAATTCTGAAGTATACTGAGATGCTTTGTCTTAAGGCACATGCTAAATTATATTCCTCACTACTATGATGTACCACATGGTTGTTCCAAAAAAAGTTAACGCTATGTGCTAATCTATGTACCCAATAGCCAGAAAAATCGAGGGCTAAAAAAGCAATTACATAAAGCAACCAGCTTGACTGTACTTGGTATAGGGTAAAGTGTTCTACCAACCATCCATAACTAATGATGGCTACACTGAGTCCTAATACATCCTTAGTTGAATTGGTTACCCCTGAACTTAGGCTCGAAACCATATCCAAGGTGCGTACCGTATCAAAACCTTTTCTCCAACCATACCATTTTTCAAATATGACCAACAATAAGAAAAGGGGCATCGCAATGATTAAGATTTTACCGTAGGTTTCCATAATTTATGATTTGTTCAAGCAATAAGTAATAGGCTACCAAATGTATCAATTTTATCTTAATTTGCACCCTAATCTGCAGGACTCCTTATTATGAAATTTAACGCCAGCCAAATACCTTATCAAACCACAGGGTTGTTTTCCCAGTTGGTAAGGGATTATGTGGAGGGGAAAGGAACAGCGAGGGAGTATGTAGCTTATGCACCCAATTATGAAGGGGTACAAAAAGCCATTTTAGCCAGAAAAGATTTTCAACCCAATCGTCCATTACTAGTTGAAGTGCTTAAAGCACAATATGCAACACTTGATAACCTGCAAGCCGTTCATAGCAATATTGATTTATTGTTAAAGGATAATACCTATGTTATTACCACAGCACACCAACCTAATATTTTTACAGGACCATTGTATTTTTTTTATAAAATCATTCATGCCATTCAGTTGGCCGCTGATTTAAAAAGTAGGTTCCCCGAAAACAATTATGTACCTGTTTACTATATGGGATCGGAGGATGCTGATATTGACGAAGTAGGAAGTTTTTATTTGGGGGGCGACTTATTAAAATGGGAGACCAAGCAAACAGGTGCCATTGGCAGAATGAAAGTGGATGATGCTTTGTTGAACCTTTTAAAAAACATGGAAGGCTATTGGTCCGTAAAACAAGAAGGGAAGGAAGCACTGGAAGCTTTAAAAAAAGCATACCAAAAAGGAATGACCATCAATGAGGCAACTTTAAGTTTTGTGCATAGTTATTTTGGACAATACGGCTTAGTCGTTTTACAACCAGATGATGCAAAACTAAAATCTTGTTTTGTACAGGTGATGGAGAAAGAATTAACTACCCAGTTTTCACATAAAGCACTGCAACCAACACTTGCTCAATTGCGTAATCAATATCATGTGCAAACAGAGGGTCGTTCCCTTAATTTATTTTATCTAAAGGACAATCTGCGCGCTAGAATTGACATAAAGGACGGTGTATATCATATTGTAGATACTGAAATTGAATTTACACAAGATCAAATCATTGCTGAACTACATGCCCATCCAGAAAGATTTAGTCCCAATGTAATATTAAGAGGGGTATACCAAGAAACGATTTTACCTGGAATTCTGTTTATTGGGGGTGGAGGAGAATTGGCCTATTGGATGGAATTAAAAGAAGTGTTTGCGGCTGCAGGGGTGCATTACCCAGTGTTACAACTCAGAAACTCATTCTTGTTCATTAAGCAAAAAATGGCCAAACAATGGGCTGAATTAGGATTTACTTTATCGGATTTATTTACGCCAACTCATTTATTAGAAGTAGCTTATGCAAAAGCAAATTCTAAGCATAATCTTTCCTTACAAAGTGCTATTCAACAAATGGATCAATTGTATGCTTCTATAAAGGAGCAGGCCATGCTAGTAGACGCTACATTAGGGGATCACACGATGAATTTGTCAGTTCAATCTGTTAAGAAATTAGGAGAGCTGGAAAAGAAAATATTGAAAGCGGAGAAAAAGAAACAATCCATTGCATTAGAGCGCATCCAACATATTAAATCCGAATTGTTCCCAAACAATTCATTACAAGAAAGAGTAGACAATTTTGCAGAATGGGTAGGAGATTATGGATGGGCTTGGGTAGAAGCAGTTTTACAAAACGCTAATACCATGGAAAAAAGCTTCACTATCCTGATTGCTGAAGGGTAATGAATGGCTGCAGAAAAATGGTAACCCGAAAGATTTTATTTGTCAAATTCGTTATTGAACTGCCCTTTAAGTTTGTCTACTTTTTCTAACACTTCGTTGTTCATGGTTACTTTGTATACTTCCATGGCATTACCAATAGAAGCGTCTGCAGAACCTATAATTTGTGCAGCCAACAACCCAGCATTTTTAGCAGCATTTAAAGCTACGGTTGCCACCGGAACTCCGTTGGGCATTTGTAAAATAGATAGGATTGAATCCCAACCATCAACAGAATTACTTGATTTAATGGGTACGCCAATGACAGGTAAGCTGGTAATAGCAGCAACCATTCCTGGTAAATGGGCTGCACCGCCTGCCCCAGCAATAATTACTTTTAACCCTCTTTGTCTTGCTGTTTTTGCATAATCCATCATGCGTTCTGGCGTTCTATGAGCCGATACTACCGTTAATTCAAAAGGAATATTAAAGGTATTTAAGGTATCTGCAGCTGCCTGCATCACATTTAAATCACTATCGCTTCCCATGATAATACCTACTATTGCTGTATTGGCCATATCAAAAAGTTAATGGTTATGAATACAAAGGTAATTAATCTACTTTAATTTCTGGCTTCTAAGCTAAATGCGGCTATTGTACCCCCATTAAGTACCCATCAACGCCAGAAATGATAGGCGTTGCCTTATATTCCGTAAAGTGGATTCGATAGTACTTTATGTTTTGAGTGGGAAATTGAATAATGCGTTTGTGTCCTATGGTTGTCCCCTTGGCAATCTCATTGAACTTTTTCAAATCGTTACCGCCAGAAATTTCAAATTTCACTACTCTTTGACCCAGGCTTATTTGCTCTTTCAATACAACTGTGTTGAGGGGCACTGCTTTTTGTAAATGTACTTCCACACTATTTTTGGTTCTAAAGTATTTTGCATTTGCAAATACATTGTTTGCAAATGACTTGTCTCTTATTTGTTTGAATTGCATAAGTGCAATAGAATCAAGCGGGTCAATTCTGCCGACTCTATTGGGAGGTACATTCAATAATAAATTACCACCACGCCCAACGGATTTTAAATACAAATCAAAAAGGGTTGTTCCCGACTTAACGGTAGGATCTTCTTCTTTGTGATAAAACCAGCCTTTTCGTATAGATACATCTGCTTCTGCACCTATCCAATTTTTACCATTGTAATTGCCTCTATTTAAAGTGTCATTGGCTGGGGCGCCTTCTCCTCTTTTAAATCCAACAGTATCTAATAAGTTCCAATTGGTTTCATGAATGATCCCATTTTCATTACCAATCCATCTAGCATGTGGTCCAATATCGCTGAATAGGATCA
>JACCDH010811445.1_pt1 | contig 24566 bp, 21 predicted proteins | sample 7442481 | NCBI WGS metagenome assembly JACCDH01 (sample SAMN15323433, study PRJNA562643) | freshwater metagenome | isolation source: river surface water | place: USA:Blue River Watershed | collected 2017-08-15
GCCGGGCACCGTCTCGACGACCTGCGGCCTATCGCCGCAAGTCTTCAACTCGTGCGTCTGCCCCGTCTGCATGTGACGGAAACGGAACAGCGCCTGGCCCCTGATGACCAAGAATTTCTCGGTCTTGGTGTGGTGGTAGTGGCCGCCGCGTGTCACGCCTGAATGTGCTGTGAAGAATGAAAACTGACCACAATCAGGCGTTTTAAGCATTTCCACAAAAACCCCGCGTCGGTCCTCGTGCTGCGGTACATCGTAGGCAAACGCCTCCACCGGCAGATAGCTGACGTAAGTAGCATAGAGCGCACGAACCAGGCCGGTACCGACACGCTCCGTAACCAGCGTGCCCCGACTTTCGCGAAAAGCACATATCAGCCGCGCCAGCTCGCCCACCGTCGTGGCGTACTGGGGATGTACTGTCGCAAAACCGTCAGCACTGGTCATGGGCACCGCGCCGTCCATGAGCTGAACAAAGCGTTCGATCACATCGTCGATATAGACCAGCGTCAGGGCGGCCTGCGGATCATTGATCTGGATCGGCAAATCGCGTGCAACGTTGTGACAGAAGGTCGCCACCACCGAGTTGTAGTTGGGCCGGCTCCATTTGCCGAACACATTAGTCAGGCGAAACACATGCACCGGCACCAGGGGGTCCTGCCCCGCCGCCATCAGCGCCTCCTCGGCCTCGCATTTGCTTCGCCCGTACACGTTGTCCTGTGCGGCCTGCGTCGAAGACGTGTACAGGATCGGAATCGCCTTGCCCTTAGAGCCAGCGGCAGCGGCCACGGCCTGACATAGATCGCGCGTGAGATCGGTATTGCCGGTCTTGAACTCTTTAGGGTCCTGCGGCCGGTTGACACCCGCCAGGTGAAAGACAAAATCCACCCCCTCCAGCAGCCCGGGAAGTTCTCCGGTCTGCTGATCGCGGGTGTAGCAGACCACCTGAACATCACGGCGTTCCCGCAAGCGCAGCTGCAGGTTCCGGCCTAGAAAGCCGTTGGCGCCAGTAATCAGCACCCTCATGGGCTCAATCCTCCGCGACGGCGGCTTCGCCCCGCACGATGCGCTGAATGAAATCCAGCTTGAGCAGCAATGCCTTCATACCTGCCACATCCAGGCGTGTCGTGTTGTGTGAGTTGTAGTCTTCCCCGTGTGTGCTCTGGGTGATGCGTTGCTCGCCTTCTTCCACGAACTTGGCATAGTTCAAGTCGCGAGCGTCCGGCGGTACGCGATAGTAGGAGCCCAAGTCCTCAGCACAGGCCATCTCCTCGCGGCCCAGCAAGGCCTCATACAATTTCTCGCCGTGGCGCGTGCCAATCTCGTTCACGGAGTTATCATGCCTGCCCATCAACTCAAGGATGGCCTGCGTCAGAACCTGCACCGTCGCGGCAGGTGCCTTCTGCACGAAGATGTCACCGTTGTTGCCATGTTCAAAAGCGTAGAGCACCAGATCTACTGCGTCATCCAGCGTCATCATGAAACGCGTCATATCGGGGTCCGTCACGGTGATCGGCTTACCCGCCAGAACCTGGTCTACGAAAAGGGGAATCACTGAGCCACGCGACGCCATCACGTTGCCGTAGCGCGTACCGCAGATCACCGTGCCAGTGCCTTCTAGGTTGCGGCTGGTCGCCACCATGACCTTCTCCATCATGGCCTTGCTGATGCCCATGGCGTTGATGGGATAAACCGCCTTGTCCGTGCTCAAGCAGACCACCCGCCTGACGCCGGCGGCAATTGCCGCATCCAAGACGTTTTCTGTTCCCAGAACATTGGTCCGCACGGCCTCCATGGGATGAAACTCGCAAGATGGCACCTGCTTCAGCGCGGCCGCGTGAAAGACGAAATCGACTCCGCGCATGACGGTGGCGACGCTGCGGGAATCCCTCACGTCACCTATGTAGAACTTCAGCTTCGGGCTGGCATATCGCTTACGCATGTCATCCTGCTTCTTTTCATCGCGGCTGAAAATGCGAATCTCGCCGATTTCTGTATGCAAAAACCTGCGCAGCACGGCGCCGCCAAAGGAGCCGGTGCCGCCGGTGATAAGAAGCGTTTTTTCGTCAAATTTCAATTCTGTCTCCTGAGTCTACCGATAGCGTGGGCTCACCGCGCAAGAGTTTAAGGTGTCGCGCTGCGCGCACCTCTGGCGAGGAAAAATTCAACACATGCTGCCGGGCTTGCCGAAGGCGTTCGGCATCTTGCGGTTCCTGAAAATACCGCCAAATGCATTCGGCTGCATCTTCGGCATCGTGTGGGTCGAAATAAATAGCAAAATCTCCGCAGACGTCTCTCACAAAGGGCCGATCTGATGCAAAAAGAGGCACCTCCATCGCCAGCGTCTCCAGGGGCGTCGCCGAAAAACATTCGAGCAGGCTGGGGAAGATAACGGCATCGAGGCTGCGGTAGTACGCAGGACACTGGGCGACTGGCACCACGCCGACGTTCTCGACTTCGTCCCGGAAGGAATCATCGCATTGTTCCCACTCCGCATCGGTGAAGGTGACGAGTACGTGTGCAGAGAGGCCGAATCGCACACGCAGCACCCGCCGGATCTGCGCCAGGATCGTCGTGTTCTTATGCACGTAATTCCTGCCCAGGAACCCGAGCGTGAGCCCTTTCCCGCGGGGAACCAGCGGTGCAACAGTCCGAGCGCCTTCGCTCAGAAAAACGCTGCCCACGCAATTGTGGATGACCGCCACCGGACGCTTGCCTGCAATTCCATCCGAGATCAGCCGATCCCGGACGTGATCAAGCTCGACGATGAGCTGGTCGGCATTTCTAAATGCCCAACCTTGCAACCAGAACTTGAACCGCGTCAGCCATCGGCGTGGCCAAGCCAGCAAAGCGTAGGCGTCGGTCTGCGGATAAATGATCCAAGATTGGGCGAACCCGACCAGCTTCCTCACGCCTGGGGCCCGGATGTAGAACGGACCGAAGACCACAAGGACTGCGGCATAGCGGCGCACGTCATGACGCTCGCCTGAAATGAAAGCGCCGAGACCTTGATGATCAACGATCCGGTAATCGCACAGAGTTGAACCGTCGAACCCGAGGTCGACGAGGTTGCGATGAACCTCCGTGGACACCCAGAGACTCAGGTCTGCACGCTGCTCAGGCTCCGACATGAACAACTCTGAAATGATGGACGTGGCAACCTGGACGCCACCTCCCACATGCAGGTTAGCCGCGTAAAGAAGTACGGGCGAACGCGTCACGGCTGCATCATCTCACGGAGCGCCTCGACGAAGCGACGGGTCTTTCGCTCCAGATTGTGCGTGTTGACGATCGTCCTCCGTGCATTGGCGCTGAGGAAGTCCTGAAGGTCCGGATCGGAGATGATGCGATTCAAGGTGCGTGCCAGATCTGTCGCGCTGCCTTCGGTGTAGGTCAGTCCATTGAGGCCATCGGCAAGGATTTCGAACTCGGAACCTTGCTGGTCTAGGCTGTCGTCGGTCACCACCGGCAGGCCGTAGGACATGGCGTGATGTCCGCTCAGGCCCAGAAAAGCCGGCACCACGAACACATCTGAACTCAGATACCAGAGGCAAAGTTGCCGTTCGTCATATATCGCACCGAGGAAGCGGATGGACTTCTCAATGCCTTGCGACGCAGCCAGCCGCTCAAGCTCGCTCCGCATTTCACCATCACCGATGAGGACGGCCACCGCGTCGGTGCGTTGCTGGAGGAGCGCCTTCATCGCATGAATCAGAAGCTCGGGACGCTTCACACGGCTGAGCCTGACCACCTGCAGGATGACCTTCCTGCCATCGATGTCGTTGTCGAGACTGAATTGGCGTAACTGCTCCACCGTCATCGCTGCAACGTGACGGAAAGGCTCCTGCTCATCGATTGCGGTTCCCACGACCCGGACCGAAGACTTGGCAACGCCCTGTCCGACGATCTGCGTTGCGCCCACCCGGGTGTACGTCAGACAGCGGTCGGCCAAACTGGCGAGCAGCCGGAAATACGACGTAGTGAACCGCCGGGGTGCACCCACGCGATGGAACATGCCCCACACGGCCGTCTTGCGCCCCAGTACACGGCTCCAGGCCAGGGCAAACAGCTGGCTCCACTCACGGGGCGTCGCGCTGAAGACCGTGACGTCCGGCTGTAGTTCACGCAAGGCCCGCATGATTCCGGGACGGAAATAAACGCCCTTGACCTGGACGGAGTCCAGCTGCCGGACCTTGAACCGGCACAGCGCCGGCTTGTACTGATTCAGGGATTCCTGCGATTGCAGATTCGTCAGCAGGGTGAGCTCAACCTCAGGATAAAGATCAACGATCTTGTTGAAAAATGAGATAGCGTAGAGAGGGAGGACCGACTGGACGATGCAGACTTTCATGAGGTAAAATCTTGCTTCCCATGGGCCACGTCCGGCTTCTGCAAAACGAAAAAGGCCGACGTGGGGCGGAATTTTCTCCACGAAGAAGTCGCGTGATACGTCAAGTTCCAGCGAAACGCCCAGCACAGGATCGCATCTACGCGTGTCCAGAACACGCTGTTGTAGATGGCAGGATGGAAGCGCCGCACCAGCCCTGACAGGGGCGGGAACACACACAGCGATTCGCGCCGCACAATCAGCCCTGCATCACGGAGCATGCTGCGGAGCAGCGCCAGAGGGATTCCCCGCTCATGCTTCGTAAGGCCCGCCCGAGGAAACCGCCAGTCGCCCATCGACACTACGGGCTCGCGCAAGAGCAGGGTAGCGCCCGGCCGCATGACTCGGGAAATTTCCTTGACCACCGCCGAGACATTCGGCACATGATGAAGCACACCCAACGCGGTCACTAGATCGAATTGCGCGTCTGCAAACGGCAAATGGCCACTCATCATCGGCTTGACGTAACGACAGGGAACCGGACCGATGTGCTCGCGGACAAACGCATCGGATGGGTCCACGATCGTGATGTGCCGCGCAACCTCCAGGACAGGCTGCAGCTCTTCGCCATACGCGCTTCCTATGCCCAGCACCTCGAGCGGCGCCTGCAGACCGAGCCCGGCGTAGCCATGCACCCGGTTAAGGGCATGATAGACATAACTATAGCGGTCCCTCTCGCCCGCACCCAGATTCGCGTAGCCCTCCCCTTCATCCGCGTACCACTGGTCAATCTCGGCGAGGCTCAGATCGTCACCGTAAAGACGGGCGCCACTGAAAAATGGCTGCATCAGCTCGTCGTTATTCATGGTGTTTGACACGTCAATTGGCCAGCGAGAGCGTCGGAAAATTCGGGTGCCGATCCAGGAACGCGCCAAGCCGGCTACTGTCACCCGGCCCTATTCCGCGCAGGCCGGGACCATCGAGCGCGATATCCAGTCCTTCGTCAGCATGCAGATTGTGCATGTAGTAGAAGGCCAGCACCTCGTCCATGGCGTTGTCGGGCAACTTCAAGTCGCGGAAGGCCAGCAGCCTGGTGCGATAGTCTTCGATGGTCTGCGGCGTGATGGCGATGTCGAAAGCAGTGTGTGGATGGTCACCCGCAGCCAACCCGGGAATGCCATGAAACGCCAGCTCGTGAAGGATGGTGCCGTAAACCGAAACTCCGCACAGAATTCCTGATCGGAACAAGACGCGGTTAGAAAGCTTGGCCGGCAGCCAACGCACGCGGGGAAATTCGGCTTGCAACTGGCGCACCACCTCGTGACTCTCGGGCAACTGATTGGGGTGCGGTTTCACCGCGATCGGCAACTGGTGCTCCTGAATCAGTTGCAGTGTGAATCGCGCCCATTCCAGAAAGTCGGGAAACAGCATTGAGCGATGGCAGTGCGGCGAATCGAAAAAGTCGTGCAGGAACACGACACCCTCGACGCCAGCGGGAACCGCATCGGAAGAATCCGAAAACGCGCTGTTCTTCATGTACAGCGTGGCACGATCAACGCCTCCGGCGAAACGGCTCTCCAGCATGGCCAAGGCCTCCTGCTTTGCCGCGCCCTGGTTAGGCAGTTGTTGGAACTTATCCTTGTAGTTCCAGTGCGCCGTCGTGTGCAGTGAGTCAGCCGCCGACAGCTTTTTGAAAAACTGCGAGAGATTGCCTGCCGAATAGACCTGGACATTCATATCCAGCGCCACACGGGCCGGAATTCCGTGCTGTATGTAGCTGGTGTAGTTTGTCAGAAATATCTGCCAATGCCCCTTTGAAAATATCGATCGCGATGCCGCAATGGCGTCGATGGCCCGCGCGATCAGATAGACCAGAAAGTCATCCTCCAGCGCCACCGTGGGCTGCACGCGGTAGCGCAGATAGGTGTCATAAACGAGATCGCCACAGGCGATGCCATCGAGAGAAAGATTCAGGACATCGTCCTTGGTGCGCAGCGACTTCCAGATATCGAGGGCGCGTGCCCTGCTGGCTTCTGAAATCCGTGCGCCGGGCTCCAGATCGGCAGTGCCCTCCAGACCCAGTGCGACATAAAGCCGCGCCCACTTTTGGCGATCCAGAATTCCGGCGAGCTTGCGAAACGGCTTTCTGAAGGGCGATCCCGACTCGTCTCGCGGCATGGACAGAATCGACTGATGCCACAAGCCTGCCAACGCAGACGGGCGCAAGGCCGCCACGGCCACCGAAAAAAGCGCCAGGCAGAAATAATCCTTGGGCATCTGCACGAGGATGCGCGGCCCGCTTTCCGTGTGCCATTGCGGCGCACGCGAAATTACGATGCGCTCAAAGCGCTGCTCGTATTCATCCAAACCCCAACGTCGCCGGAACGCCGCAGGCATGAAGCGGAGGAAGATGTCGGGCATTACGCGGCCTCCGCCTTCGCTGCACCCAGGCGTGCGCTGACGTGGCGCATAAGACTGGAAGCGACATCACGAGCATTCTGTTCGTCTGAATAATCAGGCACCAGTTGCGCGTAAGCCGGATCGACAATGCCACGCCCCGCAGTCATCAACGCCCGATCCAGGAACGAAACAATTTCGGCTTCATCCGGCGGAACCGTGCGCAGGAATTGAGATACGTCCAGATCATCGGTGAAGGTGGTGACCCCGGGAAATTCGCGGTACCAGGCCGAACCGAAAACAAGCACCGGCTTGCCGTGGAAGAGCGCCTCCCATCCTGCCGTGCCCGTGATGGTTGCAACGGCCAGGCTGCCACGAATGAGTTCCACCGAGCTTTCACGCAAGGGCACCACCCGCACATTTTTGAGAGCCCGCAGGCGCTTGTAAAACAGGGGACCACGCTGCTTCTCGGTCTGCTTCGGATTTTCCTTGACGTAGATGAGATGCCCTTCAGGCATGCGGGCGCTCAGGGCCTCCAGCGCCAGGAGCTGGTCCGCATAAACGCCTCCGACGGCCGAAGTCGTCAACTCGGGTTGCAGGTGCAGGGGGAAATAAACGTAAGGTGCACCGTCAACCCGGGTTGATGTAACGGACTTCACGTCGCTCCTGAACTGCCTGGCAAAGAAATACCGGATCAGCGCGGGGGGCAGCCGGTGGGGGCGCCGGATCACCTCGGCAGCACACTGCCTGAAGCTGTAGGCGGCGTCCTGCTCGCTTCCCTTCATATAGAACCAGGTGCGCGGTAATTTGTAGCCCGAGGGCTCCAGCGCATTGATGGCGGGCAACTGGCTGTGCCAGCCGAAACCTGCCGCGTCAGCGGAAATCCAGAACCGGTTCGGAATCAGGCTTTGGTAGCAGAGCACGCTCGGGATTTTCAGGAACAGCGCGACCTGGTGCAGGACGAAATCGAAACCCTCGTGCGGGATATTGGCATGCAGCACCAGTTCAATTTTCTGGTCCAGAAGAATTTGGTAGACCTTGCAAAAGGTCAGAACGAAACCGTTGTAGATTTCCGGCTCACGCCCCGGCACGTAATGGTGCCGCCGCGAGTTGATATCTGCGAATTGAAGGTAGTTTGAACACACAGACCGGAAGCAGTACAGCATGTGGGGCGACATCTGCGGCGCGGTCGCTTCGAAACGAAGATTGTGCAGCTCGTGCCAGTTTAGATCGGCATCCGCAGACTCAGCAATTACATAACGTACATTGAAGTTCCTGCGTAGGGCGGCAAGACTGCACCCCTCAAAGCCGATGCATAGAGTGCGAAAGTTGACGGTGCACTGCAGTCCGCCTGCAACTTGCTCGATGGTCATACAGGCCCTTGCATCTTTCGACATGCCACGATATATCCATTGAGTTGCGGCCTCGGATCGACCGCAGCCGTTTTCTTCTGGATTTCAAAGCCGAACTTCAGAAGCAATTTCCTGTATGGATGTTCAAAAAATTCAGGATCATTGCGAAGGCGCGATTTATCTCCATCGATATTTTCTAGAGATTCTCCAATCACGAGAACCGCAGAAATATCACACAATTTCCCGAGGACCTGCTCGACACGGCGTGGCGTCATGCAATAAAAAACGGAATTCACAAAGCAAACGTACCTACCTGCAGGCGGAAACGATGCTCGTGACAGAAACTCGGAGTCTTCGCCTTGCAACACACCTACGTCTGGCATTTTCTCTTTCAGAAAAGCCACAGCTTCAGCGTTGGGTTCCACTGCAAAAAACTTGACGGCTGAAAAGTCATACTGATTTTCCTTGATCATCCGGATATTCAGCCCTACATGGCTTCCATATTCAAGGACCGAAACTGCTGCCGTCGGATGCTGCTTCTGGAGGCCTCGAATCGCATCTAAAAGTATCGCGATCAGTTGCTGGCGGTTGGGTTGCTGCTCGGCATTCCAATACGTCTTCAAATGGTCGTCGGTGGCGCTGGTCTTGCGATGCAACCAGCTTTTACGAAGCCGATAGGGCGCCAACCACTTATTTACTTGGACGCGCAATCTTTGTGGCACGACCTTCTTCAAAACTGATTTAAAAGACGTCATTCTCTGCCCTCTGGCTTTTTTGAACGGGATCTAGACAGAGGCACGCAGGACTGGCGCTTCGACCACACAAAGTCTAACTTGCATCAATCTGTTCAAGCCCGACAGGCGTATTGGCGTTGACGTCCACCAAAACCTTGCGCCCGACTACCCAATCAAGGTTTTTAGGGGCAAGGCCAAATCCTGGTCTAACGCTTCGCACAGCCTCGACATTGATAACATCGCCCGCCTTGAGGTCTTTAACGAAATACAGTGAACGCCGGAACTGCACGTTGCCCTGCTCACTTGATTTGCGGCCGTAGTCGACGTTCCCCAACGCCTGCCACGCCGTGCACGCGCCACGACAAAGTTCCCTAAGGCCTTCAGGCTCCAGCGAAAAGCTATCGTCGGGGCCTCCGCCCTGGCGATCCAACGTGAAATGTTTTTCGATAATGGCCGCGCCCAGTGCTACGCTCGCGATCGCCGTCGTGTTGTCGAGCGTGTGATCAGAGAGGCCCACGATGGTGCCATAGCGGGCGATCATGTCTGGGATCGTCTGCAGATTGTAATCCTCCGCAGGAGCAGGATAGCCGCTCACGCAATGCAGCAGACCCAATTCCTTGCACCCGCCCGAACGCGCCGCGTCAACTGCCTCCTGTATCTCCACGGCATCGGCCATGCCTGTGGAAATGATCATGGGCTTTCCCGTGCGAGCCACGTAGCGGATAAGCGGCAAATCCACCGCTTCGAAGGAAGCAATCTTGTACGCGGGCGCGTTCAAGTCTTCGAGCAGGTCGACCGCCGTCGTGTCGAAAGGAGAGCTGAATAGGGTGATACCCACCTTGCGCGCATGCTCGAACAGCGGCTTGTGCCACTCCCAGGGCATGTGCGCTTCCTCGTAGAGGTCGTAGAGCGTGCGACCGTCCCACAGCCCGCCTTTGATGCGAAAACCATCGGCGTCCGACTTCAGGGTGATCGTGTCCGGCTTGTAGGTCTGTACCTTGACGGCATCGGCACCAGCACGCTTGGCCTCATCAATGAGGCGCAAAGCCGTCTCAAACCGTCCATTGTGATTTGCCGAGAGTTCGGCGATCACATAGGGTGGTTGGCTTGACTCGATAAGCCGCCCTGCAATGGTGATGTGGTGTGTCATGCGTGTTTCGATGTGGAATTCTCGGGCTGACGACGCCACTCCGAGGCCAGCAATCCGAGGCAGACGACGTCGTGGTACTGGCCGCTGTCGAAAAAATGATCCCTGAGCACGCCCTCCTGTTGGAACCCAAGGGAGAGGTGAAAGCGGATCGATTTTTTGTTATGCGCCAGCGCTTCACCCGATATTTTATGAAATCCGTAGGAGCCAAACCCGTAGCCTAGTGCGGCATGCCCCATCCGCCGACCGGTCCCTCGCAGCGCCTCTGGGGCAGCATAAAACCCCCAGACGGCGTTGCGACCGGGGTCTGACGCGGTAAAGTTAACGAAGCCGGAGGGTACGCCCTGCTCTTCGTAGACGAGCAGATGACTACTCGGGTCGGCATTTGAACGCTCAAACCAACGGGCATGCTCTTGCGGCGATATCTCGTGCTGGGTGTACATGACGGCACGCACTCTCGCGTGGTTCCGCCATGACAGCACGAGCGCGAGGTCGGCATCGGTCATGCGGCGGACCGTGCCGGGCAATGCAGCGGATTCAGGCAAGAAGGGGCTCCAGAGTCTTAATCACGCGGCTGACCCCCTGGCCGTCCGTGATTCTGGCGGAGGCAACCTGCATCTGCAAGAGACTATCAGGAATCGCTAGGCGAGCCAGAAAATCAGGAAGTCTTAAAGAAATCTCATCCGGCGCGCGGATGACGTGGGCTGCACCAGCCCGTTCCAGGGCAGCAGCGCCTGACTGCTGGTTATCGGCCAGCACAACTAGAATTGTTGGAAGTCCTAGGCAGCACCGCTCCCAAGCAGTAGCACCGGCAGCACCAATCGAAAGATCTGCAGCAAACATCTGCGCGGCCATATCACCGATGCCCACTTTGATCTCCGCTTTCAGGGAGAGTCCGCGGACTTGAGCTTGGACATGAGACAGCCATGGTGCGCCGCCCCCCATGACGACGAGCACGTCCAACTCCGGAGCCAGAGGACTTACCGACAGGGCTGTCAGGACCTTCCCCGTGGCATTGGGCAGGTCAACGCCGCCCATGCTAACCAGCACGCGCCGTAGATTGCCGTCTGCGCGACGCGCCAGGGACATTGCCCGCAAACGGGCGAACTCGGATCGCAGCAGCGCATGGGCGGGACCGATCAGCCGCCGGCAGGTGGGAGGCAAGCGCCCGTCATAGTCTTCGAAGCGACGCCCCAAGTTCTGATCTAGAAGGACATCGCAATCGTGCGCTCGGTCGGCAAGATCATCGATCACCATAATGTTGCCAACCACGGGCCGCAGTAGCCCCTCCCAACGGGCGTCGAGCCCATAGTGATCCACCACCAGCAGGTCGGTGCGATGCTTGTCAAGCAGTTGGATGTATTGTTCCGCATCCGTCCGAAAGTCAACGCCGAGCCACTGAGCGTACGGTGAATCACCATCCGCGCCAGCTTGACAGTCGTCGCTCGCGGACACCGCCTCCGGCAACAAATCGAGCCGGAATCCGCGCGACTCGATGACACACCCTAAATGGCCGGGATGCGCGCGACATAAAAAGCGTATCTCACCCCCCCTCGCCGCCATCGCCTCGGCCAGAGTGAGGCAGCGCATGACATGGCCGGAGCCAATCACCCGAGAAGAATCCACCCTGATTGCAATCCTTTTCGTCATAGAGCGCGTAATCCGATGAGCCCGCGTTTGACTTGGCTGGCAAGGGCGCGCAAGCGAACGACCACCCCTGAATTGGGCCGAAGTGCCGACGCAAACTCACGATAGATATGCAATCGCGGGGTACTGTAATTGGCCAGCACACGTCGCATGAAGGGCTCAGGGTAGTGCGCTAACGCGCTCCCAGACGCCAGAATGTCCGAAAACGGCGGCACTGGCGAAAGATAAAGCGAAGACGCATATTCAAGCTGCAGCATGATCCGCATGCCCTTGATCACTGACTCCCCCTTGTGCACGCAGGAAGTATCCCCAAATAAAATGGAGCCTGCAGGGCCCGTCACCGTCTTAATCCTTGCACGTTCATAGTAGTTACCGATGTCTGTGTCGGTCACCCGTGCTGACAATCCAACCCCCTTGCGGTGTAGCTCATCGTGGTGACTTCCTTCAACGTAGCTGTGCGGCCCCTGCTCCAATCCAACGTCACTGAGATAAATGAACACCTTGAAAAATTTCGTGAATTCTTTGTCTTGGTGGAAAAGTTGCCCATTCAACGAGAGATTATTCTTGGAGATTCGCCCAGGAAAACTGAACCAAGCATTGGTCTGAACATGTACCGGTGGGCACCCAAGGTAACGGCCCGCCATGGCGACGATGTAGGGATCAAATGCCAGCTTCATAAACAGCGGATCGTGCGCTAATGCATCCATGTCATCTACCCAGTAGGTGTCCCCGTCCTCCGTAGAGGGAGACCCGTCCGTTTTCTCGAATGCGAGCAACGTTGCACCATCGAGCGTTTGCGGACGCATACCTTTGGTTCGAAAGCTTTGAGTTCGCAGGCCTGCCTTTAGGTCTGCCATATGCTTATCCGTCAGCGAGATTGGCGACAGGCAATAGCCATCTCGCATCATCGTCGCCACGACGGTATCCTGTGCCGAAGTCGAAGGTGGCTTGGAAAAAAATCGCAGGTCGTCAGGCACCCCGGCGTCCCATGTCTCGACTCCCACGCGGGAATTAACGAGCTCGGATGCAATCTCGTTCAGTGTGAAGTCAAAGGCGCACAGATCACTGAAGTAGCGATCGCGCTCAGCAAACGTGGGCTCCTCATTCACTTCGGCAAGTACAAATCGCAGAAGCGCGTCCTGTGCCGCGGAGTCGAGGGCATTGATCCGGTCAGGATTGCCTGCGCCGGCCACCCAGTGCGGGAAGTTTGTGGTCAGCGTGGCAAACAAGGTGGCGTTATTCATAGGCATCTTTCAGGGCTTGATGACTGCGGTGGCTCGCGCGTCCCGGAACAGGAATTCGGAGGCCTGGGCAGTCAGATGATCGTGATCGCTGGCGATAAGGCCATCGGGCAGATCTTCCGACACCTTGATGCGACACGCATTGTCCTGGCACAACAAATCCTGTGGTGCCAGATACTCGACCTGCAGGGACTTGGCAATTTCACGCAGTTCTTCGGTCCGCGCCCGAGTAGCGCGCCAAGCGTCGGGTGGGGGTTGTTGATACTCAGGTAAGCGCCCGCCCGGGAAGTGCGTCCGCGAAAGGAGTCCGCGCAGATCCGGTAGCCAATCAGGCGTCGGCCCGACCAGTACTATCTTCCTCACGCCAAGGGTCTGAAGGAACCTGACCACCGCCTCAATTCTGCCGGCCGCCCTTTCGCCCCAACGGCCATTGATGATCACGACATCTGGAACGAATTCGCGAAACAGTTCCCGCGTTGAGGCGTTGATTGCATCACAATGCCCACGGTCAGGATATTCACTCCCCACAGAAGGAGGGCAGGAACTCGCCGTTCTTTGGCTGATCGCCAGCGCCAGCGAATCCTGAACTGCATGCAAGCCAGGATAGAGCTGCGCGGCCAGGCTGTCTCCCCACAACAGAACCCGCGTGTCACCCGACCGGCCTGGCTGTATGCACATCGGCGCAAAATTTTCGTGTTGCTGGGTTGCGCTATCCAGAAAACAAGTCCCATAACGATAAGCAGGCCTCGGGTCATACTCTTTTTCGAGTGCAATCTGCAGTTCCGTCTGGTGTTTGCCTGCGATGTTGAACCTGTAGTCGGCATACGACATGCCCAGCACCAACGCCATGGCCGCGACGAGCCCTGGAACGACGCGAGGAATGGGGCGTCGCTGCACAGGTTGCTCGACCCAACAATACGTGGCAACCGCAAGTCCGAAACTGCTAACAACAGCACCTAAGGTCCACGGCCAGGGTGGACTGGGGTACTCGATGCGCAGGAACGCCAAGGCAACCCAATGCCAAAGGTACAACGGATAGCTGATACGCCCTACCCGGACTAGCACAGGGTGGGCCAGCAACTGGCGCCCCGCCCAGGACCCGGGGGCACAGGCGATCAGGGTTGTCGAACACAGCACCGGAACCAGGGCCCACACGCCGGGAAACGCACCGGCATTACCAAGGAATCCGCCACAGACTGCAAGCAGGCCCAGGGCCAACGCCACAGCCCAATCGTCCGGGACCGGAAATTTCAGGGGCCGGGCTTCGGCAACACGCCACGCAAGCCACGCTCCCGCAATCAACTCCCATGCTCTGGCGAGCGGATGGTAGTACGCCAGTGGCTGGTTCGAGTAGGTTAGCAGCAGTCCAAATGCAAACGAGAGGGTGAAAGCGATCGCCAGCGAGATTCCAAGTCGACGCGGGGAGCTCCGCCGCGCCAGCCACCAGAGCAGCAGGGGCCAGACGATGTAGAACTGCTCCTCTATAGCGAGCGACCACAAATGTAGCAGCGGGGTCGTCTGGGCGGCCTTTTCGAAATAGCCGGAAGCTGTCCACGCTACGACGTTGCTGATGAAGACTGTACTCGCTAACAGGTAACGGTCGAGAGCCCGAAACTCTGCCGGCAATAGGACAAGATAGCCTGCAATGGATGTCGACACCAGGACGGCCAGCAGCGCCGGAAAAATGCGACGAATACGACGCGCATAAAAACTTGACAGGTGGGACAAGTCCGTTCCCTGATTTCTCAGGAGAATGCCCGTGATGAGATATCCAGAAATTACAAAAAAAACGTCAACGCCAATATACCCATGCCTAAAATACGCTGGGAAAGCATGGAACGAGATGACCATGAGAACTGCGACGGCCCTCAGGCCATCGATGTCCGGACGGTAATCGTCCCCAGCCGCCAAGGCATCCCGTCGGATCATGCGTCTGACATCAGTTCAGGCGCTTGAAACCGCCATGGCACACCGGACCCTTGAGAAGCGAGGAGACATCACGCCCCTCCTCGCACTCCTTGATGATGGCAAAGATGGGATCCAACGCCTCGAAATAGGCATCGACCACCGCAGGCGTGTGCTCGGTACAAACATAAACGCAGTTACTGGCAAGGAATCCTTTGGCCAGCATTTCCTGAGTGATCAGCGTCTTGTAGGCAAGGGCATTCTCGGATTTGAAGCTGAAGCCTGTGAGGGCCGGCAGACCCCAGTGGTCGACCGCCAGCCCACGCCGGTCGGCCAGTTGCTGCCAGCGGCTGCGGATGGATTCGCCCGTGCGGGTGATGGTCTCCCAGGACTTTTCGCGCTCCATGACTTCGAGCGTCTTCAGGGCGGCAGCAGGGCCGATGCGTTCAGTCCAGAACGTGCTGCTGATGAAAGTGCTCTGTGCGGCTTCCATGACATCGTGACGGCCGATGGTGGCCGTGATGGCATAACCGTTGCCCATGGCTTTGCCGAACATGGCCATATCTGGCTCGACGCCATATTTCTTGTGCAGGCCACCGAAGGTCTCGCGGAATCCGGAGGTGCACTCGTCAAAGATGAGGACAATTCCGCGGTCGGTTGCAAGCTTGCGCACCTTGTGCAGGAAGTTGTCCTCCGGCCCCTTGTTGCGCACGACTTCCATCTTGATAACGCCGATGTCGTGCTTGTTGACCAGGGCTTCAAGCTCGGCATAGTTGTTGTAATTGAACGGAAACACGGTGCCGCGGAGATTGCGCGGCACGCCCTTGGGTTCCAGGCCCGGGAGCAGGTGCCCCGCCAGATTCTCGTCGTCGCCCAGGTTGGCCGACAGGTACCAGTCGTGCCAGCCGTGGTAGCCACAGACGGCAACCTTGTCCTTGCCCGCCGCCGCGCGCGCAATGCGGATCGCGATCGCATTGGCCTCGCCGCCCGAGCGCGCAAACCGGGCCATGTCGGCCCAGGGATGGAGGTCGATAAGGCGCTCGGCGAGCTGAACCTCTTCGGGGCAGTTTAAGGTAGACATATTGCCCAGATCGATGACCTTGCGCACTGCAGCGTCCACCTCGTCATGGCCGTAGCCCAGCGTGTTGGTGCCGATGCCCATGATGCTCATGTCGGTGTATCGATTGCCGTCCAAATCCCAGACTTCACAGCCCTTAGCCTTACTAAAATAGGCGGGCCACTGGTCGGGAAGGAACATTTCCGCGCGCTTGGACAGCAGCATGTTGCCGCCGGGAATCAGGGTTTTGGCACGTTTCCAGAGTTTTTGACCGGTGCCCATGGTGGCCCCTTCATTACGGATCAGTTGATGATTGGCGGAAAACAATTCGGGGCGCTGGCGCTGAAGCTGCAGCACCTGCTGCCAGGTGAAATGCACGTCGGGCGCAAAGTAATCAAAGACCGCGTTGACCACCTGCAGGTCGGCAGCTTCGTCCACGGTCCAGCGCAAGCCGGAAAGGTCCTCGCCGTTGGACAGGTTGGACTGGGAAAATAGCCCGGGGCGACGCAGGTAGGGTGTGACGTGCTCATGATCAAAAGCGTCATGAGATTCGGCGCCCGCGCGGCGCAAGGCAGCGGTGGGAAACACCTCGATATCGAGTCCATCTGGATAGGTCGGGGGATTTGTGTTCGAACAGTACTCAACCTTGTCTGCTCTGAACTTCCGAATAACTTCGTCAACCAGTTGTGGGTCAACCAGAGGGCAATCTCCGGTGATACGCACGATGACATCTGGCTTCACCTGGTCCGCGGCTTGGAGGTGGCGCGCTAGCACGTCGTTTTCACTACCCTGAATGCAGACGTAACCCAGCTTGCGCACGTGTTCCACCAAGGCCAAGTTGCGCGGATCCTCTGAGGTAGCCACGATGACCTGCGTCAACTCCTGAGAACGCGACAGGCGCGTCAGTAGCAGTTCAATCATGGGTCGGCCCTGGATCTGCCGCATGACCTTGTCAGGCAGGCGCGTAGAGCCCATGCGGGCCTGGACGATAGCAACGATTTTCATAATTGATTCCATTTTGCAGGGTTGGCCAGCATTGCATCGACTGGCATGCACCAGTCGGGCGGCGGCGGAAGGTCACCCTGTGCGGCATCGACGATCTCGCGCAACTGTGCGACCGACTCCACCCCCACCACAACGCGGTCGACCTGCGGAAGCGACAGGCAGTAGCGCAGACTGGCCTGCAAAGGTGACAGCCCGTGCTGGTCCAGCCAGCCCTGCCACTGCTGCCAGAGGGGCTGCCAGCGGAAAAAGCGGGCTGGCCGATCCGGCCCCATCAACAGCAGGCCCTGAAGGAAGGCTGAACGCACATGCAGCTCGGTTCCCTGCTCTTTCAAGCGCTTTGCCCAACCAGAATCGACCAGCGACCGGTCGAGGATGTTCAGCGGGGCCTGGACGAGATCAAAATGGCGACCTGCAGTCAGCTCGGGCAATTCCTCGTGGCTGTAAATGGACACGCCGATCTTCCGCACCAAACCCTGCTCGCGCAGGCCCAGCAGTGCAGCCCACAAGGCGTCGCCCCCTAGCTCCTTCAACTGGTCGGGGCGATGCAACAGCAGGCCCTCGAGGTGACTGACGCCCAGGCGCTGCAGGGATGCGGAAAATTGCGCCCGGACCCAGCCCACGACATCATCCGCCGATGTCGGCACGGCAGGCAGCTTGGAGACGACACGCCAGCCATCGATGTCCAACTGACCGAGGACGGCCTCGCTATCACCATATGCGATCGCCGTGTCCAGCGTGTCCATCCCGCAGTCCTTTGCCTCGCCGAGGATGCGCCGTGCCTCCGGCAAGGAAACCTGGCCCGTCGTGTTCGAAACACCGTATGCCTGGCCGAACTGCACAGTCCCGAGGGCGATGTTTTCAGCGACGTTCAACTCAGGTTCCTTTCACGATTTCGCGGTAACTGCCCTGCCGCCGGATGACCCCGCCATTAAGCTCGACAATGCGATCGCAGCTGGAAAGTGTCGACAGGCGGTGCGCGATCATTAGCACCGTGACTTCCGGACCCAGCTGGGCGATTGCGGACATCACGGCTTCTTCGGTTGCGGAATCAAGCGCGCTCGTAGCTTCATCGAAGACGATGAACGTCGCCCCTTTGTAGAGGGCCCGAGCAATGCCGATGCGCTGGCGCTGCCCGCCCGAGAGGCGCACGCCGCGCTCGCCCACCGGGCTCGCGTAGCCCGAAGACAGGGCCTCGATGACTTCAGCAATTTGAGCGCGACGCGCTGCTTCGCGGACCCGCCCGGCGTCGATTTGGGCCTTGGGAACGCCAAAAGCAATGTTTTCCTCGACGCTGGCATCGGTCAAGAAGATCTCCTGCGGCACATGCGCGATGCAAGCCTGCCAAGCGCGGACGTTGTGCGGGCCAATGGGCTCGCCGTCGATCAGGAGTTGACCGTTCGTGTGTGTGAGCAAGCCCATGAGCAGGTCGAGTAACGTGCTTTTTCCACTGCCGGTGGTGCCGATGAAGCCGACTTTCTCACCTTTTCGTATCGCGAGGTCGAGGCTCTGAAGAACCCAGGGCATGCCGTCGCCGTAACGAAACGACACCCGGCGCAACTCGACAAGTCGTTGGAAAGGCATAGGCGGAGGCGCTGGCTTGAGCGCCCAGTCCGGCAATGGCTGGTCGAGCAGGTCGATGGCATCATGCACCGACGCCACTTCACCCTGAAGCGAGACCCAGGCGCCATAGGCCTGCTGCAAAACGGGCAGCAGGCGCTGCGCGCCAATCGCGAGGGCCCCGAGTATGGGAATAGCCGTCGACAGGCCACCAGGCTCGCGATTCAGCCACATGGCGAGTACGACGATGAGCACCATGCCCATGGCCTCGACAACGAGACGTGGGCTCAGCGAGATGAAGGTGTTGTCGCCCTGGGCCCGACGCAGGGGCAGATCGGCGTTGCGATAGGTCTGGCAATACTGCTCTTGCGATCCGTCGATGAGTACGTCGCGTATACCTCCCAGACCCTCCTGGATGGCCTTTGTGATCTGGTCGGTTTCGCGTGCAATGAGCTGGCTGTCGCGGTAGAGGCGGCGTTTGACTAGTAATATGACGCACACATAGATGCCCGCGAAACCGCCAAACGCGATGATGGAAACGAGCGGACGGATCGCCAGCAGGGCCGACATCACCATAATGATCATGATGGCCGAACTCAGGATGGTGAGGGCCGGCAGCAGTGCGTTATGGATCAGGCGGTAGGACTTGGCCGTGATACCGGTGATGACCTCGCTACTGTTACGAGCAATGTGGACGGCGTAAGGCTGATAGAGCGTGCGCTGGTATATGGCGTTACTGAAATCGGCTCCCGTAGCGAAAGTGAGTCGGGCCGTAGCCCAGACCACCGCGAGGCGAGTAATAGTCGACAGTATCACAAGCCCAACGAAGGTGGCCGCCATCGGAAACAGAAGTTGCAGCGGAGTATGGATATCCAGCACGCCAATTATCCATTGCGCGCGCGGATGGCTGTAAACGTGCTCAGGCGCGATCATGACGCCCAGAAAAGGTAGGACCGCACCGATGCTGAATATCTCCATGATGGACGCAACCGTGATGAGACCGAACAGCATGGCAAACTGCAGGCGCCGCCGGAGACTCACGTGGCGCCAGAGGCGCCGGAGCATGGCCAGGGTGGAGGGCTTGGACGACATGTGGACTCAGGGTGGCCGGGCGGCCATCGACCTCAGAAAATAGTCTGGTAACCTGCCGAACCCGTGAGGAGGTGCACGACCTCGTCCTGCTCCTGTGCGGTCAACCCGGGAAACAGCGGCAGGCTGATGGCCTGCGCGTAATAAGCCTGCGACTCAGGGAAATCGGAGCGCTTGAAGCCCATGGACGCGTAATAGGGCTGGTGATAGACCGGTATGTAATGCAGGTTGACACCAACCCCGCCCGAACGGAGGTTCTCGAAGGCCTCGGCATGACCCGGACCCTTGCCACCACCCGGCACGCGCACGATGTACAGGTGATAGGCCGAGTAGCTGTCGGGGTGCTGCCAGGGCGTGACCACGGTCGTTCCGGCGAGCAGCTGGTTGTAGCGGTTCACGTGGGCGTGGCGTTCGGCCACGAAGGCGTCGAGGCGCTGCATCTGGCTGACGCCGAGCGCGGCCTGCATCTCGGTCATACGGTAGTTGAAGCCTAGCTCGATCTGCTGGTAGTACCACGGCCCGTCTGGCGCGTGCGTCATCTCGTCGGCATAGCGCGTGATGCCATGGCTGCGCAGGCGCGCCATTTTCTTGACCAGGGCCGGATCGTTGGTGACCGCCATGCCACCTTCGGCAGTGGTGACGATCTTGACCGGATGGAAGCTGAAAACGGTGATGTCGCTGTAACAGCAGTTCCCTACCTTTTCGCCACGATAACCGGCGCCAATGGCATGGGATGCATCTTCTATGACTTTGAATCCATAGGTCCTGGCCAGCGCCGCGATGCCCTGCATATCGCAGGACTGGCCTGCCAGGTGCACCGGAATCACGACTTTGGGCAAGCGGCCTGCCGCTTTCGCCCGCTCAAGCTTTTCGGCTAGGCTCTCGACGCTCATGTTGTACGTTCTGGGGTCGATGTCGACGAAGTCGACGTCGGCGCCGCAGTAACGGGCGCAATTGGCGCTAGCGACGAACGTGATGGGGCTGGTCCAGACCAGGTCGCCAGGCCCGACGTCGAGAGCCAGGCAGGCTATATGGAGGGCGCTGGTCGCGCTGTTGACGGCAACACCGTGGGCAGCGCCGCAATACTGCGTGACGACCTTTTCAAACTCCGGCACCACCGGCCCCTGCGTCAGGAAATCGGAGCGCAGCACCTGCACCACGGCCTCGATGTCGGCCTCGGAAATATTCTGGCGTCCGTAAGGAATTCTGCTCATGCGTAACTCGATAAAGGGAAACGGGATCAGGACCGCGGAGAACCCGGCGCCATGCGCCCTACCCCCACGTATGCGAGGCCGGAATCGACCATTTCCACCGGATCATAAAGGTTGCGCCCGTCAAAGATGACGGGATGGCGCAAGCCCGTGGCCAATGCGGCGAAATCTGGGCTGCGGTAGGCCTTCCATTCGGTGGCGATGACGAGCGCGTCGGCCCCTTGTACCGCGTCCATGGCATGATCGTAGAATGCGATACGCGACAGGTCTAGGCCATCCAGCGCGAAGCAGCGTCGAGCCTCCGCCATTGCCACGGGATCATGGACCCGGACCTTGGCGCCACGCGCCAGCAGTTCGGCCACAATGATCCGGCTAGGCGCCGCCCTCATGTCGTCAGTGTTGGGCTTGAAAGCCAGCCCCCACAACGCAAAAATGCACTCCGACAGGTCGTCGCCAAAGTGCCGAACGATCTTGTCCACGAGCACGCACTTCTGTAGGTCGTTTACGGCCTCCACCGCCTGCAATACCTTGAGTTGCTGTCCGTGTTCAGCCGCAGTTCGCACCAGCGCCTGCACATCCTTGGGAAAACAGCTCCCACCATAGCCCGTGCCAGCGTAAAGGAAGCTATAGCCGATGCGCGGGTCAGAGCCGATGCCCTTGCGTACTTGCTCGATATCCACCCCCACGCGATCAGCGAGGTTGGCCAGCTCGTTCATGAAGCTGATGCGCGTGGCCAGCATGGCATTGGCCGCGTATTTGGTGAACTCGGCGCTTCGCACATCCATGTGCAGGGTGCGGTCGTGGTTGCGCGTGAAGGGCGCATAGAGCCGATCCATGAGCTCGCGGGCGCGGCGTCCCTCGGGGGTGCTGTCGGTGCCGATGACGATACGGTCCGGGCGCATGAAGTCTTCGACGGCCGCGCCTTCCTTGAGGAACTCGGGGTTGGAGACTACCGAGAAGCTGGCCTGCGCCAGTGCGAGGCCCCGGCCCGCCAGGGCTTCGGCTATCGCGGCATGCACTTTCTCGCCGGTGCCCACGGGCACTGTGGACTTGTCGACCACGACCTTGTAGTCCTGCATGTGCAGGCCGATGTTGCGCGCAGCGGCCAGCACGTACTGCAGGTCGGCACTGCCGTCTTCGTCGGGCGGCGTACCCACGGCGATAAACTGGATGTCGCCGAAATCGACGCTGGCCGCGACGTCAGTGGAGAACTGCAGGCGGCCAGCCGAGCAGTTGCGGTCGACGAGCTCCTCGAGGCCGGACTCATAAATTGGTACCTGTCCCCGGTTCAGCATGTCGATCTTGGACTGGTCGACGTCTAGGCAAAAAACACTGTTGCCTAGTTCAGCCAGGCATGTGCCAGTAACCAGGCCTACATAGCCAGTACCAATGACGGTAATCTTCATGCTTCCCTAAAACTTTTATTCATGTCATAACAGGGCAATGCCAAGCTCTCTACGACCACACAACTTGATAGTTTGCACCAAAGTCTGAGGGTCATGACGTCAAGCCTAATTATCCAATTGCAGAAAATGCCATGTGCTGGAACAAATGTCGTCCAAATTGCGCGTGGCGCTCCAGTTCAATAGTTCACTGGCCTTCTTTGGATCCGCATAGCTTGCAGCCACATCACCCGCACGGCGAGCAACTATCTTGTAAGGCACTTCGCGAACCGATGCTTTTTCAAACGCCTGAACCATCTCTAGCACGCTGGAGCCCTTCCCTGTACCCAGGTTGATGGCATGCCAACCGGTGGATTGAGACAGGAAATTCAATGCGGCTGCGTGCCCCTCGGCCAGGTCCATCACATGAATGTAATCCCTCACGCCCGTGCCATCTTCCGTAGAGTAATCGCCACCGAAGACGCTCAATACGGTTCGCTGCCCCGCGGCCACCTGAGCGATGTAGGGCATGAGGTTGTTGGGCACGCCGTTGGGGTTCTCACCAATCAGACCACTTGCGTGAGCACCCACCGGGTTGAAATAGCGCAGGCAGGCGATTCGCCAGCCAGGGGCTGACGCCGCAACGTCATTCAGGATCTCTTCGATGTGTAACTTGCTACGGCCATAAGGATTGGTGGCGCTAGTGGGATGGTTTTCATCCAAGGGGAGATATTTGGGTGCGCCGTACACCGTGGCACTGCTGCTGAATACGAGCGTGTTAACCTGCGCCGACTGCATGGCCTGCAGCAGGCTGATGGTGCCTTGAACATTGTTGGCGTAGTAGTCGATTGGCTTTTCTACTGACTCGCCGACAGCCTTCAACCCCGCAAAATGAACGACTGCATCAATGCATTGGGTTCCGAGCGTGTTTTTGAGCAATTCGGTGTCGCGAACATCCCCCTTGACGAAGGGAATACGTTGCCCAGTAATGTGCTCAAGATTTCCGTGTACGGTGTCGCTGCTGTTTGACAGGTTGTCGTACAGGACGACTTGATGACCCAACTCCGACAGCACGACCGCAGAGTGACTACCGATGTAGCCCATCCCGCCTGTGAGCAGTACATTCATCGGCCTTGAAATCCTTTTGCAGAGCACCCATCAAATTTAAGCTCAGACTTCAATGCCTGACTTTCGGCTTGAAGAGTTTCATACTCGCCCGCTTTGAGCTTCAGAAATTTCGCCGTCAACTTAGATTTCTCAGACGCCCCAGCTGGCGTGAGCAAACAGGCATAGCGCACCTTGTTCTTGCTCTGGCTGAAGTTCTGCATCTTGACCAAACCCTTTACAACCAAAGCCTGCAAGCAGAAATTGATCGTGCCAAGCCCCACCCCCTGATCCTTGGCCAGCGCGCGCTGACTGACCTGAGGTGCCTGATGCAAACGACGCAGCACTTCGAACTGGAATTCCTCTTGGAAACCAGCGAATTTCTGAAGTGGGGATACGAGACTCAAGGTAATTATGGCAGGCTACCGCAGTGCTGTGTCACGATCAGCAAGCACGGTCAGCGGGTTTTGGCAGGGGTCCGGAGCAATAAAGTGCCGCAAAAAACACCACCACTAAAGCAAGTTCGACGAACGAACGCGATTGTGCCACACCGTCATGACTTTGAGAAAGGTTTTTTGCCAAGCAGTAAATAACCAGCGCAGGTTTCTCAACTCGCCTTGCGCAAGCTAGCCGGTGTCACGCGCACTGCCACCAGCTTGCTCAGAATCACGATCATTATCATGACTCGGCGCCCGCCGTCGGCCATTTGGTAGATTCCTTCGATGCCGGCAAATGGCGCTTCGGTCAGGCGCACACGCTCCCGGCTCTTGAACAGTCGTTCCGTTTCGGTGTGTACTGATGCCCCTTGTGTTAGCAACAGTTCGATCAGGCCATCATCCACCCGCGCCAGTTCGACCCCAAAGCTGACCAGACGGATGAACAGGTAACGCGGAAACAGCGGTTCATCCGCAACGGCTAGCAGACCTTGGCGGAGTTTCTCGGAGGAAATCGTGGGTAGGTAAAACTGATTGCCCTGCCGATTAACATCGCTCACATAGTTTGGGTTTTCTATTCAGTGGCGGCGTTTTCTCCTGGCACTGCGGTTTCGTTGCCATTTTCGGAATCAGGGTGGTTCTTGTCAGTGGTAGGTGGGGCATCACTGTCAGCGTCCGGATCCTCCTCGAATTCGCCATCGGCCTCCGCCGTGTCTTTGGTTTCTAAAGATCGCTTGAACTCAGCTATTCCAAGGACTTGGCGTAATGCATCAGGCACTCGCCTTCTAATGCAGTAAAAACCTGTATGTGAATCAAGATGAGGACGACTCATTTGAAGAAAAACTTTTTCCAACTTATGTACTCAAAATACAAAGCCATGGAAGGTACAAAAACAAATAAGCCCTTGAATCCGTTAAGAATCAAGGGCTTAGTGTAATTGGTGGCCTGGGGCAGAATCGAACTGCCGACACGCGGATTTTCAA
>JACCDH010045863.1_pt1 | contig 24557 bp, 22 predicted proteins | sample 7442481 | NCBI WGS metagenome assembly JACCDH01 (sample SAMN15323433, study PRJNA562643) | freshwater metagenome | isolation source: river surface water | place: USA:Blue River Watershed | collected 2017-08-15
TACAGCGTCATGGACGCAAACAAAGAGCCTACTACTACATTGTGGCGGCAGATTCACGTGCTCCGAGAGATGGTAGATTTATTGAAAGGATCGGTGATTACAATCCTAACACCAATCCAGCAACAATTAACATCGACCTCCCTAAGGCAGTGAAATGGTTAGATAACGGTGCTATCCCTACGGATACCGTTAGAGCAATTTTATCCTACAAAGGTGCAATGATGTTACACCACTTACACGGTGGCGTTAACAAAGGTGCTTTCACAGCTGAAGAAGCAGATGCAAAATTTGCTGCTTGGATGGCTGAAAAAGAATCAAAAGTTCAATCTAAACGCGATAACTTAGCGGCTTCTAAAGCTGAACAGTTGGCTGAAAGATTGAAAGCTGAAGCAAAAGTGAAAGAAGCAAAAGCTGCTGCTATCGCTGCTAAAAATGCTGCTGTTGAAGCCGCTGCCTCTGAAGAAGTGGCCGCCGAAGATGCAGTAGAAGAAACAGTTGCTACCGAAGAAGCTAACACTTCTGAAGAAGCGCCTGCTGAAAATACTGAAGCTTAATTCCGGTATGAAGCATTCCGGTGCAATCAATATTCACTCAAAACCCACCCAAAAGGTGGGTTTTGTTTTGAAAACTCATGGTTTTAATGGTCAACTTAAAATAGAACTGGATGATGATTTCTTCCCAGAAGATTTCCTCTTCCTATCCCTCAACGATAAATTCGTTCCCTTCGCTATCGAACACTTCAATAAAAATGGAGCAATCATTAAACTGAAAGGCTTTAACTCCTCCGATAGCGTGGCCGATCTCATCGGTCTCACTATCCTCGATCTGTCCGATACTCCCGAATCCTCCGATGAAATCGATTTCACCGGATACAATATCCAAGATGCTGTCTCTGGCTCCGTCTACCCCGTAACCGGTATGGTATACCTGCCTAATAATACACTCATCGAATTTAGAGTGGATTATAAAGATGCGCTTATCCCTTATCACGAAGACATCATATTGTCAATAAACGATGATGAAAAACTCATCATCGCCGAGTTCCCAGATGGTATACTCGATCTGTAATTATGAGAATTGATATTATCACCGTTCAACCCGCTCTGCTCGATGGTCCGCTTAACCACTCTATGGTCAAACGCGCAGTCGATAAAGGCTTCGCCGAAATTCACCTCACCAACCTCCGCGACTTCGCGCTGAATCGTTATGGTCAGGTGGATGACTACCAGTTCGGTGGTGGTGCCGGTATGGTGCTCATGTGCGAACCTATTGCTAATGCAATCGACCAACTTAAATCTCAACGTCAATATGATGAAATCATTTACACAACGCCCGATGGTGATGTGTGGAACCAAAAACAAGCCAATCAACTCTCTCTCAAAGAAAATATTATTATTCTCTGCGGTCATTATAAAGGTATCGACGAACGTATTCGTCAATTATATGTGACCAAAGAAATATCTATCGGCGATTTTGTCCTAACCGGTGGTGAACTAGCCGCAGCCATCATTGCAGATAGCGTGGTACGACTCATTCCAGGTGTTCTTGGTAACGAAGAATCTGCGCTCAGCGATAGTTTCCAGGATGGTTTGCTCGCTCCTCCTGTTTATACACGACCAAAAGAATTTCGTGGACTGTCAGTCCCCGATGTCCTACTCTCCGGTCATACTAAGAACATCGAAAACTGGCGCCACGAACAAGCCGAACTAAGAACCCAAAATAGAAGACCAGATCTCCTCCAATAATCCCATGAAACTTGTACTAACAAAACCTCTGGTCATATTCGACCTCGAAACAACTGGTATCAATACCTCCAAAGATCGTATCGTCGAACTCTTCATGATCAAAGTACAGCCCGATGGAAGTCGTACCGACTTTTACCAACGCTTTAATCCAGAAATGCCTATCCCGCCAGAAATTACCGCTATTCACGGTATCTCTGATGCAGATGTTGCCAACGAACCTGTATTTAAAGATAAAGCACATGAACTTAACCAGTTCTTACTTAGTTGCGATTTCGCTGGTTTCAATAGCAATAAATTCGATTTCCCTATGCTGGTAGAAGAGTTTTATCGTGCAGGTATCGACTTCGAGGTGTCTAAACGCAAGTTTATTGATGCCCAAAAAATATTCCACCTCATGGAACCGCGCAACCTAAGCGCTGCATTCAAATTCTATTGCAGTAAGGAACTCGATAACGCCCATTCTGCAAAAGCTGATACAGAAGCTACCTGGGAAATCATTCAGTCGCAGTTAGAAAAATATACCAACCTCGAACCTAATATCGATTTCCTCCATAATTTTAGTGGTCAAAATAATCTGGCAGATCTGGCCGGTAGATTGGTTTACAATGATAAAAAAGAAATCGTATTTAACTTCGGTAAACACAAAGGTAAAAGGGTAGAAGATGTCTTTAAAACTGACTATGGCTACTACGATTGGATGATGCAGGGTGATTTTCCGCAACAAACCAAAAAAGTACTCACCCAAATTAAACTCAATTCTATCAATAATAAATAAACTATGGCCGGACTGAAATTCGATGATCTCGTTATTTACGAAGATGATGCTATTATCGCAATTAATAAACCGCCTTTCATTGCCTCTCTGCACGAACGATTCGATTCTAATGTGCAAAGCATTGTTCAATTGGTAAAGGATGTTAATCCCGACTACGCCCTCTGCCACCGGCTGGATAGAGAAACTTCCGGTGTAATGCTGGTGGCCAAAAATGCTGAAAGTTACCGCTCGCTAGCCATCCAATTTGAGAAAAGAACAGTGAAGAAAATTTACCATGCTGTCGTAAGTGCCTCCGTTGCACTCGACAACTTAATCGTAGATTTACCGCTTTATACCGACTCTAAACGTCGTGTCCAAATTTCTAAAAAATCTGGTAAACCATCGCTCACCATTTTTAACACAATTCAACAATACAAACACTTCTCTCTACTGGCTTGCGAACCCCAAACCGGTCGCCTACACCAAATCCGTGTACACGCCGCCTCACAAAATCTACCGCTGGTTTGCGATGAATTATATGGTGGTAAAGTGCCTGAGTTAAGCCTCATCAAACGCAAAGTTAAATACGGTGCCGATGAGTCTAACAAACCTATGATGTCTCGTGTCGCTCTGCATGCCTATAGCATCAGCTTCGATAGTCCGGATAATGGTCAATGCACCGTCATAGCCCCATATCCTAAAGATTTTAATGTGCTTATTAAACTGCTGGATAAATACGATCTCTGATTCTGTATTTTTATCGACATTATTCCATAGCTTTTTTATATCTTCGCGCCATGAATGGTGAACAACTAAAAGATTTAAAAGGCCGTGTAGAGGCTTTGGGGAGGTATCTTTGACGTCACTCGTAAACTGGCGCTAATCGCCGATGAAGAATCGCAAACGCTGGCTCCTAACTTCTGGGATAACCCAACGAAAGCGGAAAAACATCTCAAAAAAATTAAAGAAAAAAAATTCTGGACAGATGCCTACAAGGCTTGTCAAATCGCTATCGACGACCTCGAAGTCCTGAAAGAATTCAATGATATGGGGGAGGCTAAAGACGAAGAACTTGAGTCGGCCTACCAAAATGCTCTGCTCTTGGTCGAAGACCTCGAAATGAAAAATATGCTCAGAAGTGAGGAAGATCGTCTGGGTGCTATTCTCACTATTAATAGTGGTGCGGGTGGTACCGAAAGCTGCGACTGGGCTGAAATGCTCTCTCGTATGTACATCATGTGGGGTGAAAAAAATGGCTATAAAATTACTGAGATCGATCGCCAGGATGGTGATGTGGCCGGTATCAAATCCCTCACACTCGAATTTGAAGGCAATTTTCCATATGGCTACCTGAAAGGTGAAAGTGGTGTGCACCGCATGGTGCGTATCTCGCCGTTTGATAGCAATGCCCGTCGTCATACGTCTTTCGCTTCTGTATACGCCTACCCAATGGTGGACGAGGATATCGTGATAGAAATTAATCCTGCAGATGTCGAACTGCATACCTCTCGAAGTGGTGGTGCCGGTGGACAGAACGTAAATAAGGTGGAAACCAAAGTTCAGCTTACCCACAAACCTACTGGTATCGTCGTAGTCTGCCAAAAAGCCAGATCACAGGGTGAAAACCGCGACCTGGCCATGCAAATGCTTAAATCACAACTCTACGAACTCGAACTCCGTAAAAAGAATGAAGCCAGAGATGCCATCGAAGCCAGTAAAATGAAAATTGAATGGGGCTCCCAAATCCGTAATTATGTGTTTCACCCTTATAAATTGGTAAAAGATGTAAGAACAGGTGTCGAAACTTCTAATATTCAAGCGGTGATGGATGGTGATATTGATGCCTTTATTAAAGGCTATCTGATGGCTACCAGTCACGCTGATGCCCATGATTAAAAACCCAATTATCTATATTATTTTTGCTATATGAAACCTGTATTTTTTATCGCTGCTCTAACTTTAATCGCAGCTTGCTCTGGCTCTAAAGATGAAAAAGCTGTTGCCGATATCAAGGCACTCGAATCTAATTCTTCTTTCGCTAAAAGCGATACTTTGATCAATTCCTATGTGAAATTCGCAGATGCTTTTCCTAACCATAAGCTCGCGCCTTTGTTTTTGTTTAAAGCGGCTCAAACTTGCGTGAAAGCTAATAATGGTGTGAAAGGCGCTCGACTTTACGAACGTGTGGCTAAAGAATATCAAAACGATTCTTTGGCTCCTGAAGCCCTTATTCGTGGTGGTATTAGCTTTGCCGCTGCCAGCGATCAAGCCAATGCTAAACGTTTATATGATATCTTTATCGCCAATTACCCAAAACACCCGCGCATCAATGAGGTTAAAAAATGGTCGGAATACGCCGGCATGACCGAAGAGGAAATGATCCGCAAATTCGAAATGGAAGTGCTGTCGAAAAAAGACTCCGCTAATTCTCTCTAATATGTCTGTTAAAATTGTTGAATGCCCGAGGGACGCTATGCAAGGCTTTCACAGTTTTATTAAAACTGATGATAAAATTGCCTACATCAACCAGCTCCTAAAAGTTGGTTTTTATGCCCTCGACTGCGGTAGCTTTGTATCCGCCAAATCTGTACCGCATCTTGCCGATACAGCAAGTGTTCTCAATAATATTGACAATTCTGTTAATGGTACTAAACTCCTAGTCATTACCGCTAATGAACGCGGTGCCACCGAAGCCTGCACTTTTAAAAATGTCTCAACTCTGGGCTTTCCTTTTAGTATATCCGAACAATTTCAACTCAGAAATACCAAACAAAACTTCCAACAAGCTACCACCACACTTACTAAAATTAATGAACTTTGCCTTCAGGCAAACAAAGAACTCCTGGTGTATCTATCTATGGGTTTCGGTAACCCATATGGCGAACCTTGGTCAGTCGAGCTGGCTTTCGATTGGTGCGCTAAGCTCGCAGAAATAGGTGTTAACCAAATCAATTTGTCTGATACCATAGGTAAAGCCCAAGCAGAAGATATCTCGAAACTTTTTGAATTGTGCCTCAATCAATTGCCTCAAGTTGAGTTTGGTGCACATTTTCATACCCGCCCAGATAACTACCTCGAAAATATTCAGGCGGCCTATCATGCGGGTTGCCGAAAATTTGATACCGCTATCAAAGGCTTCGGTGGATGCCCTTTCGCAACTGATAAATTAACTGGAAACCTGCCAACCGAAGATCTTTTGCGCTATTTCGATGATATCAATGAAACAAGTTCAATAGATAAAAACGCTTTTACTCAAGCTTTTAACTTTGCCTCTGGTATTTTTATCTAATAATTTTATTCTTTTGGCTACATGTTAATATAATTGGTTGGATTTTAATAATCTAATTATCAGTTAGATTTATCATATTATTACGCTATTTTTGTATAGTTATTGAGTCATTATAACAATGAACAAACTGCAAAAAATAGCAGTCGCGCTGGTGATACTGATCTTTATCGTGGATATGAATATACCACTGGGTATTGCTGTTGGAGCGCTTTATATGTTCTGTGTCTTGCTCGTTAGCAAATCCAGTAAACCTTTCATCATCGCTTTCACAATTGCGGTAAGTTGCTTAATGGCATTTAAATTCTTCTACTATGTTAATGAGGATACTTCATGGATGGTTTACGTTAACCGGATTGCTTCAATAAGTATCATACTAGCATCCGCTTATTTCTCAATATTGTTCAATAACCAGATGTGGCAAGGGCACATGGACCGCGAATCGCATGCCGTTAAAGAGCGAAATATGAATAATTTGCTTGAAAACATGATTGAAGGGGCTCAATTAATTGGGTACGACTGGAAATATTTGTATATCAACAAAGCACTTGAAGAACAAGCCGGAATTAAACGCGAAGAACTTTTAGGAAAAACCATGATGGAAGCATACCCAGGTATAGAAAATTCTGAATTGTTTAAACATCTTCAATTGGCTATGCTCGAGAAAAAACCGCACGTGTTTAACAACGAATTTAAATTTCCTGATGGAAGAACAGATTTCTTTGAACTCAGTATTCAACCTGTCAATGATGGATTATTCATTCTTTCAATGGAAGTTACCGATAAAGTGAAAATGGAAAAAGAAAGGGCACGCTACACCGAAAACCTCGAACAAATGCTGCACATCACTTCTCACAAAATTCGTCAACCTGTCTCCAATATCATCGGCCTCGCTAATCAACTCGAATTTAAATCTGATATGTCAGACGATGCTATTCAAATCATGAAATATATGAAAGATTCGGCCTTAAAACTGGATGTCTTTACACACGAACTCAACGACTTCATTATAAAAAGTTATAACAAACCTGATTCTAAAGACAGAAAAAGTACAGTCATAAATAAGTCGTGATTTTCCACACGGTTTTATGAACTTTCTCCGCTCTTTTTCGTTCTAATTGGTTAATTTTGCATCATTAATGCTGAAGTCAGTCGCTTTCTATACGCTCGGTTGTAAACTAAATTTCTCTGAAACAAGTACCATCTCCAGACAAATGGAACAAGCTGGATTTGTTAAAAAGGAATTTACCGATGCCGCTGATGTCTATGTCATCAATACTTGCTCAGTTACAGATCACGCCGATCGTAAATGTAAAAAGGTGGTGAAAGAAGCACTTAAATATAATCCCGAAGCTTTTATCGTGATTATTGGTTGTTACGCTCAACTGAAACCAGAAGAGATTTCCAATATCCCGGGGGTCGACCTGGTTTTGGGTGCCGCTGAGAAATTTAATCTCATAGCCCATCTGTCCGATAACTATAAAAAATCAGATAAAGCCCAAATCTTTAATGCCAATATCAAAGAAACCAATGTCTTTATTCCTGGATTCTCTGTCGGCGACCGAACACGCTCTTTTATGAAAGTGCAAGATGGCTGCGACTATTTTTGCTCGTTTTGTACCATCCCTTTGGCTCGTGGTAAAAGTCGTAGTCACACCATTGAAGAAACCCTAAAAGTGGCTCGCGAAGTGGCCACAACTAATGTGAAAGAGGTGGTGCTCACGGGTGTGAATTTAGGAGATTTCGGCGTTCAAAATGGTGAATCTTTTTACGATCTCATTATTGAATTGGATAAAATAGAGGGTATTAGTCGTTATCGCATATCTTCGATAGAACCTAATTTGCTTGAAGATAGAATCATTGAGTTTGTGGCTCAGTCCAAAAAGTTCATGCCGCATTTTCATATACCGCTACAAAGTGGTTCTGATGATATCCTCAAGTCTATGCGTCGTAAATACCAACGTCAACTTTACGCCGATAAAGTGGCTAAAATTAAATCGCTTATGCCGCACTGCTCCATCGGGGTAGATGTAATTGTGGGTTTCCCTGGCGAATCTGATGAGGCTTTTCTCGAAACCTATAACTTTATCAATGGTCTCGATGTCTCTTATTTACACGTCTTCCCTTACTCAGAAAGAAAAAATACGACCGCAGCTAAATTGAAAGATAAAGTCCATCAGTTTAAACGCAACGAAAGAACTGAAATGCTTCGCATACTCAGTGAGAAAAAAAGACGTGCTTTCTACGCGTCATTCTCCGGTAAATCGTTCAATGTCCTCTTCGAAAACGAAGAAAAAGATGCCAAAATGTATGGCTTTACCGAAAATTACATCAAAGTAGAAACCGATTACGACCCACTCCTCATCAACGAAATTACTCAGGTAACTTTGGGTGAACTCTCTTCTGATGGTTGGGCTAAAGCCGACATTAATTACGCCACTATATCGCACGCTCATGTATCCTAATTTTTATTACATAATCAAAGATTGGTTCGGAATGGAAATTCCTTCCCTACATATCATTAACTCATTCGGTTTCTTCGTCGCTATCTCTTTTGTACTGGCCGGATTTTTAATGCAATTAGAACTAAAACGCAAATTTAAAGATGGGATACTGGGTAATGGCACTGTCCTTCATTATTGGGAAGGCAAACCGCTTTCCTCTGGCGATTACATCACTGCCGGAATCACGGGTTTTATTTTCGGGTTCAAAATTATTCCTATCCTCCTCGATTATAATGTTACCAATGGCAACCCTCAAGCTTTTTTGTTATCTACTCAAGGTAATTTTTTGTATGGTGTCATCGCTGCTGTTCTCTTACTCGGCTATAATTACTACTCCGATAAAAAACAAAGATTGCCAGAACCAATTCAGAAATCTAAATTGGTAGACCCGTCTTTCTTTATGGGTGAACTCACTCTGGCGGCTTTCGTTGGTGGACTGCTGGGTGCTAAATTCTTCCATATCCTCGAAAATCTGGATGAATTTGCTCAAGATCCCTGGGGGTCAATTATCTCATTTAGTGGACTTACTTTCTATGGTGGCCTTATTGTCGGTGGTCTCGCTGTTATCTATTATGCGCGTAAAAGAGGTATTCCTTTCTTGCACATGTTAGATGTGGGCGGACCGGCTATGATGTTGGCATACGGAACTGGTCGTATAGGTTGCCATGTTAGTGGCGACGGCGACTGGGGTATCGCTAATGTCGATCCTAAACCGGATTGGATGTCTTTCTTGCCAGACTGGATGTGGAGCTACGATTATCCAAACAATGTCAATAGCGTAGGTGTGCCGCTGCCAGGTTGCTTCGATGTTCAACATTGTAACCACCTTGTGCCGTCCGTTTTTCCTACGCCCTTTTATGAAACCATTATGGCCTTGGTGCTTTTCTTGATTCTTTGGAGCTTGAGAAAGCGTCTTAAATACGCAGGTATGTTATTTGGAATTTACCTGGTAATGAATGGCTTCGAAAGATTCATGATCGAGAAAATTCGTGTGAATACTATCATGGAGTTTGCAGGTATTCACTTCACGCAAGCTGAACTCATTTCTACCTGTCTCATGCTGCTGGGTGTTATACTCATCGTTTTCTCTTATAAACAGAAAATGCCTGTGAAAATGACCCAAAATTCTGGCACTTCTATTGATTGATTGATTGTAAACGATGAAATCATTCAGTCTATTGATCATCATGTGTGTGCTTTCTGGTCTTTATGCCCAGACCGATACCCTCATTAAACGCAATAAACTGGCCTTTAAAATCGGTTACGAAATTCAAGGTGATGATACCCTGCCTGTATACCTCATCAATAAATACGTCATCACCGCTAAGGTGACTAAAACGCCTGAGGAAATTAAAGCCTACGAAGATCTGGTAAGATGGGTTAGAAAAACACTGCCTTACGCCAAACTGGCTGCCTTCCGTCTACAAATGATGGAGGATAATCTCAATATGATGAGCTCCGAAAAGGAGAAGAAAAAGTACATCAAAGAATGCGAAAAGGCCATAAAAACTCAGTTTATGGACGATCTCAAAAATATGTATGTCAAAGAGGGACTCATTCTCCTGAAACTGATCCATCGTGAAACGGGCGAAACAACCTGGGATATCATGAAAGAGTATGGCGGTACATTCGAAACACTGCTCTTTCAAACCATGGCCAAAACCTACAATGCTGATATGAAAGTGACGTACGACCCTGTGCAGGATTACCAAATTGAAGAAATAATTCAAACTATAGAAAAAGAAAATGCTAAAAAAAATTAATCTGCTTGCCTTTGCCGCTCACCCTGATGATGTCGAAATCTCGGCTTCTGGTATCATGATTAAACATAAAAACATGGGCCTGTCTACTGGTATTGTCGATCTAACCCGTGGTGAATTAGGTACCCGTGGTAGCGCCGAACTAAGAGATAGAGAAGCTGAGGCTGCCGCTAAAATCATGAACCTCGATGTGCGCGAAAACCTTGGATTTAAAGATGGCTTCTTTGAAATAGATGAAGCACACCTCAATGCCGTTATTACCGCAATTCGTAAATACCAACCAGATATCGTTCTTATCAACTCAGAACAAGATAGACACCCTGATCACGGTCGTGCTCATCAATTACTAAAACGTGCCTGCTTCCTCTCTGGACTCCCTAAAATTGAAACATCATTCGATGGTAAGAATCAAATGGCTTGGCGCCCCAAATCAGTATATTCCTATATTCAAGATTATTACCTCGATCCTCATATTGTCATTGATGTGACCGATGTGTGGTCAACTCGAATGGAAGCTCTGAAATCTTTCAGCTCTCAGTTTTTTGATCCTAACTCGCCAGAACCTAATACGCCTATCTCTAATCCAGAATTCTTTAAATTCATAGATGGTCGTGGTTTACAGTTGGGTAGATTTATCCAGGTAAGCTATGGCGAAGGCCTCAGAACTGTTCGTCCTGTTGGTGTCAATAATTTAAATGAATTGATCTGATGAAAAAATGGGTCATCTTTTTGTCCCTCATAATCGCAGCCACTTTGTCTGCTCTTTGGTTGCTTTCTGAGTCGATCCAAGCACCAGAGTTTGTTAAAATCGATAATTGCCGATTAAGTGAGCCTGATAAAAATAATATGATCTTATGTGAGGTGGATGTGGTCCTCAAAAATCCTAATAAAGTAGCCGCTAAATTGATATTCACGGATATAAGTGTATACTCGGATAATTTAAAATTGGCAACAATCAGTCAAACCTCTGTCACCGATATTCCCGCCAATCAACAGTTCTCTTTACCGCTTTCATGTAAAATAAACCTGATCAATGTTATCGGTTCCCAAGGTCTCTCCGGTTTACTCGAAAAAGCATTGTCTTCCGAAAAAAAATTACCTCTTACTTTCACCGGTCACTGCCGGGTTTCGGTAGATGGTCAGGTTTATCGTATTCCCGTTAATGTTAGCGAAACCATTGTTCTCAAATGAAACTTATTCTATTATTTGCTTTAATGGCCTTAAGTTCATTCAATGAGCCACCCAGTAAGAAACTCATACTTATTACTGGCTCAGATTGGTGCCAAAACTGTAAATTCTTTGAAAATACTGTTCTAAAAGATTCTAATTTTACGAGTTTTGCAGCCTCTAATCACATTCAAATAGAAATCGCCGATTTTCCTCAACGCTTCACTCAAACAGATTCAGTTAAACGTAAAGCGGCTAGAACTGCCGATTTCTGTCAATTTAATGGCGAATTCCCTGGCATTTACTTACTCAATTGTAAAGACTCTACTTTGAAAAAGATTGAATACAACCGCGAAAATGCTGTTGAGTTCACCCAATTGCTACTGCCTTAATCATGCCTAGCTTTAGCTTTCATCAACGTCTCATGGGCTCAGATTTTCAGTTTGTCTTGGTCTGTAATGATCAATCTTCTGCCCAACATTTCTTCCAATTAGCGGTTGATGAAATAAAACGAATTGAAACACTGCTCACTGAGTTTTCTCCTAATTCCCAAACTTCTCTCATTAATGCTAATGCTGGTATCATGCCAGTATCTGTTGATGAAGAAGTATACCAATTGATAAAACGTGCTATTCAGTTATCTCAGCTTACACAGGGGGCTTTTGATATTACTATGAAACCTTTTAAATCAATCTATAAGTTTGAAAATGGTAATTTCTCGATGCCTTCTGATAATACAATCGCATCCATAAAAAATCTGATAGGTTATGATAAAATCCGACTACTGGAGCAAAATTCGGTATTCCTTCCGCTCCAAGGCATGGCTATCAGTTTCGCTGGAATAGGTAAGGGGTATGCTGCCGATAAAGTGCGCGATCTTTGGAAAAAACACGGACTCCAAAATGCTGTCGTTAGCGCCTCCGGCGATCTGTGCGCTATTGGTCACAATGATGAAGGAATGCCTTGGCGCATAGGTGTTGCACACCCAGATCAAACGTCAGTCAATATTGCAAATCTCAATATCTCTGATGCAGCCATCGCAAGTTCGGGTAACTATGAACAGTATTTTATGTTCAATAATAAAAGATATGGCCATACCATTAACCCTATTACTGGTAAACCTTGTCTTTCTCTTAAAAGCGTCAGTGTTGTTTCGCCTTCTGCCGAACTTTCTGATGCTCTGGCAACAGCTGTTTATGTTATGGGACCCGAAAAAGGCTTGTTTTTAATTAATCAACTACCCGCCACTCATGCACTCATTGTGGATGATTTTAATACCATTCATATATCTGAAAATAGTATTTTTGAATATGAGGAATAAAGTTTTGTTTGCCGGTATACTGATATTGTCTTCGTGTGCATCACTCAAACCTTATGAAATGGTGTATGTGAATGACCCTGACATGAAAATGTCGGGTTCTTCAGGTAAAAACTTCGAATTGTATATGGAAAGTATCCGAGAAGGCGCAAGTCCCTCCGATGGCAATAAATCCAGTGGAGGCTGCGGCTGTAATTGATCCAATATGATTAAAAAAATCTACCTGGCTGCTACTTTGGCTTTTTTGCTCTCCAAATCTACTTTTGCTAATTCTGCGGATTCTACCTTTAAAAAGAAAAAACTGCGTAAAACAGACATCGAAATTCTGTACAGCCATTATTTACAGGATGGTAATAATTCTGCTGTTACTGGTGGTCTTGGAACAGAAAAATTAAGTGTTTACGCGCCTTCTGTTTCTCTCTATTCCTCAGGTAAACAACTTAATTGGAAATTTAAAGCTGGTTCCGATATCATTACATCGGCCTCTACCGACAATATCGATTTTGTTCAATCTTCTGCGTCCAGAAGAGATGCCAGAACCTATACCAATCTGGCAAGCTCTAAATACATTTCCAAAAACACTATGGCCGAATTGGGAACTGGATTTTCAATGGAATCAGATTATTTGTCCCTTCCTGTATCCGTCAGCTTCAATGGAATGTCAAAAAATAAGATGCGCTCCTGGATACTTGAATCTAAATGCTACTTCGATGATTTGAGGTGGGGACGACTAAATTCTAATTATAAACGCCCAGTTAAATTGATTTATCCTTCTGAATTGCGCAACAAAGAGTGGTTTCAGTCTTACAGAAGGCAATCATTTAACTTTAAGTTTGGTGTATCGCAAATTGTCAATAAAAGAAATGTTATAGGAGTTTACCCTGTCTTAACATTGCAACGTGGCTTGCTCTCAACGCCCTTTCACCGTGTGGTATTTAACAATAGTGAAACGCGTGTCGAAAATCTCCCCAATCAAAGAATTAAGTTAGCCGTTTCCAATAAATGGAATGTCTTTATTCGTGGTAACCTGGTGCTTAAAAATACGCTTGATGCCTATACCGATAACTTCGGAATTAATGCTTTGGGTCTAGAATCAGAACTTGTGTTAAAATTAAAATCGGGGTGGTCGCTCAGTCCTTTTGCCAGATACTACTCACAAACTGCCTCAAAATTCTTTGCGCCATTCGCTGTTCACAGTCCTGATGATGTGTTTTATTGCTCAGATTACGATTTTAGTCGCTTTTATTCTATTAAAACGGGCATTGAGTTTAAAATAAATCAATCGCTTAAACTGAGAAATAATTTCAATTTTCAAGGTGCTGCTATAAGATATGCCTATTATTTCAGGAGCAATCATTTATTTGCCCATGCCATTTCTCTTAGCTTGAATCTTCAACATATTCAAAAAAAATGAAAATACACCACTATCAACAAACTGTCAAATGGACTGGAAACAGGGGAGAAGGAACTCTCAATTATCAGGCATACGATCGTAATTATACCATTGAAATAGATGGCAAAGGAATTCAATATGGTTCTGCTGATCCGGCTTTCAGAGGTCTGGCAGATAAAATCAACCCTGAAGATATGTTATTATCTGCTGTTTCATCTTGCCACATGCTTTGGTTTCTACACCTTTGCGCTGATGCTGGTATAACTGTTATTAGTTATATCGATATGCCCGAAGCCTGGATGGATGAAATACCCGGTAAAGGTGGGAAATTTAACCGTATATTATTGCACCCAATCGTTTCTATACTTGAAAAAGGTAGGGAAGAAGAGGCTAATATCTTACATACAACTGCTGGAAAAAAGTGTTTCATCACCAATTCTTGTAATTTTCCAGTAGAATATGATCCAATCTGTCAATCAATTTAATTTTAATATTTGTTCTTGTTAATAAAATATTAATAAGAAACTGGAACTATTGTCCTTAGAAATAATGTCTAAGTATTTAGAATATAAATATTTAGACATTATTGACTCAATATGTACCCAACCTTAAAACCTTTGATTTTAGATCACTTTTTTGGAAGACTTTTTTGGTGATATATTCGATCATACAAAAGTCCATTTTAACAAAATCTTTACACCTTTGACATTGTAATTGGCTAAATAATGGTCGATTTCAGTAAAATTATTGTACTGAATTTGAATTAGTTATAGGGCGATTTATGGATTTCTTTAAATTAATTGATTAATCAATATCTTTTTTATATATTTGATTATAAGACAGTTGCAAAGGATAGGATTTTATACTTACTGTGTATTTGTGCTCATTTTAACACATAATAATTATGATGAGAAACAGACAAAAAAGTTTAAGACGAACCCTGCTTCTAATTCTGGTTTTTTTTACCATCAGTTGGTTATCACACCTGCCGATATAAAAGAAACAGGAGTCCATTAAGAAAAAATCAAAGATCACAAAGGTCTTTGTCAAGATATAATGTGAGGTAGTTGATTTTTAGCAACCTTTGCTCGGTGCGAAAGCACCGGGTGAAGGTTTTTTTTATTGGTTTCTCTCAATCCACTTCATTGCTTCGTCCACGTTGCTAAAAGCACGACTCTTAACATTGGGCTTTGTAAGCTTTAAAAAGAAATTGATAAGCATCTTGCTGAATACTGAGGATTCTATAAAGGCAGCCAATGCTATACCCTTGGTGCCATCGTATGAGGAGAAAAACAACCTGGCATCTCTGTCCATACTCACCACTCCGCCATCATATATGATAAATGGATACTCTTTGCCCTCACATAATTTAATGCGCTCGTCTACCAGTTTTTTAGCTTCCTCTAAATTCAACATCAAGCCAGCCTTATAATGCGCATGTAAGACGCCGTCTTTAATCTCCATTTTGATCTGATGGTTCTCGAATATCCTGCTAGGTGCCATTTATATCTAATTGTGAATTTATGTGCTGCAAATCTAAAGATTTTAAACGCTTAATGCAATACCGACTCGTTACAACCTTGTGAATTTCAATTTTTTAAATGTCTCTAAGGTGCATAATTTTATGGATTAAAACATCCTTTTATGCGAGATAAAAACCACTTTTTTTCATCCATCTAATACAAAAAAATGAAGAAGTGTTTTGTGCATTATATTTATAAGTTGCATAAAATTAGATATTTATATTATTAGACACATGCTTTTTAAAAAGGTTATTAGGTAAGTATCAAGACTAATTTTTTAAAAACTCTTTTAAATATATTAAGAATATGCAGGTTGTTTAAAATATAAATATGTATAGTATAATTGACGGGTAAAAAATACTAATTATAGTGTTCTGTTAAAATATTTAAAATATCTTTATATTTTAGCTAATGTCCTGAAAAATAATGTATTTTTGCTGCCGATTTGCCAAAAATGAGACTTTTTATACATCAAAACTATTATTTGAAATGCTATATTTTTGCTGTGAATAACTATTATTTTACCCTAAAACAATTGAAGGCTTAAGTTGTACTTTTGATAAACACAAATAACCAAAATGAAAAACACCCATCAGAATTATCTAACAATGTGCCGGAATGTTAAACGATTCTATCGGCAAAATGAAATTCAAATAGATCAGTTCAATGGCTTGAGAAACAATTTTGTTAATCTCGCGGCTCTTGTTGATCGTTTACAAATAGAATTCGATAAATCTATTTCTTATTCCAATGGTTTCTCTATTGAACGTGCTCGAAAAAGAGAAGACCTTCAAAATAATTGTCTTATTATCTCAGCTTCTATCGTTAATTTAAGAGAAACACTCAAATACAAACCGATTGAACAATTGAATACGTTCGTCGACCTGGACATGGTCGAGTTAAGTGTGCTCAATGAGGAGGATCTTTTAGATTATGCTTCAAGTCTCTATGATCTGATGCTTCTTTGTGAACCCCGTCTTAAAATTCAAGGTCTCCGACAAAAACAAATAGATGCTTTTTCAAGTGCATTGACTTTAAGCGCACTTGATTATCCTATGAATAAACAGTCTATCGAAATGCGTAAAGAAGCATCTCTTCAAAGTTTAAAAGCCTATGCCGAACTCAATGAGTTTCTAACAGATAAGTTGGATGTCGCTATGCAAATCCTTGAAGTTTCCAATGCAGATCTTTATGCCAAATATGTTCAAGCCAGAAAAATTATACCTTTTGATCTTAATTCACCTGCAACGTTTCAAGGTCAATTAATCGATGGAGATGTTAAACTTGTTGCAATGATTAAATACGATAGAGACAGAGAGTTTAGGGTGTCTGTAGATGGAGGTAATGCCATTTGGGGCTTAAGTAATACATCTAATAAAATCGAATTTGCCAGACCCGTAAACGCAAGAGAGAAACTCAATATTATCTGTCGTAATGTCGCACCAGAAGGCGACTTTCTGCTTATTCAGTCTGTTAATCCTAAGCAACCCCTCGATTTTAAAATCTGGATCACCGAATCCTAATATTTCATATACTTCGTAAAATAGAAAAGGGCTAAGCTTGCGCTTAACCCATTCTAAAAACTAAAACTATGAAAACACTGCTGCAAATTTACAGCTAATTTCAAATTATACAAACTTTATTTTGTTTGATTAAAATAAATGTTGAATAATATCTTGCTGAATTTTAATGCATTATAATTCAATTTGACTATTTTATTAATATTTTGAATTCTTCAATCATATTGTTTATTCCTTGAATGTGCTACTTTTTTTTAAAGGTAGTATTTTTTACCCATATCTACATTTTCAAAAAAACGCAAAGGGTTTGTGCACATTTTAGCTTTTGCAAATGTTCGTAAAAAATATACTTATTTAATTGTATATTAGTTTAATACGATTTTACATTTATGTTTTTTGCACATTTTTTATTAAATGGTTTTGTATTTTGTGCACGCATCCCCTAACTTTGTCGGGCTAAAAACTAAGTATTTATACCTAAGTCTGCTGAGATGACTTAGAACAAGCTCATTAATCAAATGCACAATACATATGAACACAAAAACAAACTATTTAATTGCCCTAACGGCTATCATCCTTAGTGCCTTCTCAGCTTCGGCTGCTACTTGTACTTGGGTGGGTGGCACTAACGGCTCCTGGGGTACTGCTTCTAACTGGTCGGGTAATGCGGTTCCCGGAAGTTCTGATGACGTAGTTTTTAATAATGGTTCTGCTTCTAATATGCCAGAACTGTATTTCTCAACTACTGTTAATTCAATCACCATGTCTGCTGGTACATTCACCATGTCTGGCAATACCTTAACGGTTAACACAACTGCCAGCTTTACAGGTGGTACGCTCAGAGATGGTACCATGTATGCCAGCGACTATGTGATGGCCAATCACCGTTTCGAAGGTCTCCTCATTTTCTACAAAAATGGCGGTGGTAACAACGATATGTACGGTGGTAATACTTTCGTTGGTCCGATTGCTTTCGTTAACCAAGACGACAGTAGATGGCGTTTTGCCTCATCTGCTGCTGATGCTTACGAAGGTATCTGTCACTTTTCTGAAGATAACACCGGACAAATTGAACCTGCTTACAATGGTAACAATACTTTTTCAGGAGATATTTCTACAAATGGCTCTGTAAACCTAGTCACTTTTGGCTCAGGAAATGGTCAGGTCGTTATTACTGGTACTACAACCCTTTATGGTACTGTTGATTTTAAAAGACTTACAGTCAATACTACAGGTCAAATTAATTTGGTTGATAATACCATCGAAGAACTTAGAATGATTGCCGGAACAGTCGACCTTAATAGCAATATACTCACTGTTACAAGCGGATACTTCACTGGTGGTAATATTACAGATGGCACTGTAAAAATCACCAACATCCAGTCGATGGAGGGTGCAACTTTTACGGGACCATTAACAATCGAAAAAACAGGAGGTGCTGATAATACTTTATATGGTGGCAATACATTCAATAGCAATGTTACAATTATTAACTCTAGTAATTCTCTTTTAAGATTAGCCAATAATGTAGGCGATGATTTTAATGGAATTATCAATTTTAGAGAAAATGGTTCTGGTCAACTAGAGCCAGCCTACAATAGCAACAATACTTTTTCTGGTGATATTTCTACCGATAATACCAGTAATCCTGTAACATTTGGTGCAGGTTCAGGTATCGTCATTATTGATGGTTCTGGTTTTCAGGAGTTCGTTGGAAATTCTCAAATGCCTATCTTTAATAAACTTACCATAAATAAAAATGGTACATTCTATATCAACAATGCGAATCTTCTGGTTGCTAATACACTCTCATTTACAAGTGGTGTTTTCTTAACTGGAATTAGCCGTGAAATTATTTTTGGGGATAATGCAACGCATTCTGGAGCTAAAAACACCAGTCATATTAACGGACCCGTAACCAAGCGCGGTAATGATGCCTTTGTTTTCCCAACTGGTGATGGTTCTATTTATGCACCAATTGGCATTTCTGCTCCTTCCAGTACCGGTGATGCTTTTACTGCTCAATATTATAATACACCATATTCAAATCTTACCTCGCTCGGATCTGGCCTAGACCATGTTAGTTCTAAAGAATATTGGATTTTAAATAGAACAACTGGTAGCAGCAATGTTAATGTTACCATGTACTACAATAGCGCCAGAAGTGGTGGTGTATCTCAACAAACAGATTTAAGAGTTTCACGATGGAATGGCGCACAATGGGTGAGTCATGGTAATGGTGGCACTTCAGGAACCAACTCAGAAGGTACCGTGGTAAGTTCTGCAGCTATTACAGATTTTAGTCCTTTTACCCTTGGCTCTTCATCTACGCTCAATCCGTTGCCAGTTGATCTGCTTAGCTTCAATGCCTTGCCTTTAAATAACATAGTTAAAGTTACCTGGTCAACTACCAACGAAATTGATAACGACTATTTCATCATCGAAAAATCTATGGATGCAAAAGCCTGGGAAAATTTAGGAAGGGTAGAAGGTGCTCAAAACACTAACTCAATTCAACAATACAGCTTGATTGATAACCAACCTGTTGATGGCATTCAATATTACCGCCTTAAGCAAGTAGATATCAATGGTAGCTTTACCTACTCTAATATCGTACCTGTGAAATTTAATAATAAGGCCGTGATAGAAACAATCAGTATTGTTCCGAACCCTGCCAATGCAATTGTTAATGTGGTATTGACAGACGATGCTGATGCCAGCTTAACTGTCTTCAATAGCCTCGGTCAATCTGTATTGAACATCAATGCTCAGTCATCCAAAGTGATCAGCTTTGATATCTCTTCTCTAAACAATGGTGTATATACTTTGCAACTGGTACAAAATGGTACAGTAAGCAATAGCAAACTTATAAAAAACTAAACTGAATGCACCAGATTTCTATGGTCTGATGACATTTTGTGTATTTGTGTAAATTGAGCGGACAGTCGTATGATTGTTCGCTCTTTTTTTGTGAAAAGTCGCCAATTTCTGCCCAATTAAGTATAATTACCTAGACATTTAAAGAAGGTTTTTTCGTCAATTTTACTTGATTTTAGATCAAAATGCGCTATTTAAGGGGCAAAACAAAGTCATAATGACCATTTATTGGGATTATTTCAAATAGTAACTTGAAAAAATTAGCACCATTCAAGCGATAAATATGTCTTTAAGGATAAAATTCATTCTAATTCCGTGTTTACAAGCTTCTGCAATGTTTTTCATCTTGTTGGATGCTCTATCTTTGCCGCTGTAATTACTAAGTATTTATACTCATTTAGTAATTATACTTACGAAGTGAAGAAATTATACATAAATACACAATACAATGAAAAACTCAATCAAAATCTCGATTTTGATGGTTATTGCCATCATCTCAACCTCTAATTTATTCGCAGCTACAAAAACCTGGGATGGTTCAAGTTCAACGTCTTGGAACACAGGTGCAAACTGGTCAGGCAATACAGTTCCAACAACAGGTGATGATGTAATCATCCCAAGTGGTTTATCCAATTATCCAACATTAGATGCCAATACACCTTCTCTTTTAAGTATCACAATTAACGGAGGAACTTTAACACAACCTGCATCCGGAACAGCCAGAAATATTTCTGCTACTACAATAACCGTCAATAGTGGTGGAACGCTTGTAAGAGGAATTGGTAGCATTACTTCAACCACCATCGTACTAAATGGAGGTACCATCAATATTAGTTTAGGTAATAAATCATTGCCAACTCTAACATATTATAGCGGTACATTAACACTTGCCAGTACTGGCTGCAGTGTTAATACATTCAACATGACTGCTGGCTCATACACTCATGGTTCAAACAATCTAACCATATCTACCCTAAATGCCAATGGTGGAACTTTTACCAGAGGTTCAGGTACTTTTACGCTGTCAAACTTAACCATCAACGGGGGTAAATATGTTAATGGAAGTAGTAACTTAAGTATAACAAATGCTTTCACGCTTCAACAAGATTCTTTCACTAATGACGCTTGGAACTTAACCGCATCTGCATTTGTATTAAATAGTGGTGTTTTCACTGCTGGTTCAGGTTCTATCACTATAACAAACAACGATCTTGATATTAACTCTGGTGCTAAAATGATTGCTACAACAGGTAATATAACACTATCCAACGGTAATATGGTTATAGCCAGTGCTGGCGAGTTTGTAGGTGGAACGGGTGTGGTATATGCCAATGGAGGTGATTTTCAAGTTGATGCCAACGGCACAGCGACAATGGCTTACAACAAATTGGTTGTAACCTCTGGTAACGATTTAAGAGCCGATGGAAATGTCAACTTTACAGGATCAGGAAACATCAATATCGCTGGTGGCGTTAGAGTGGGTGCAACCGGTAATTTAAATTTAAATAATAATATTTTGGTTGTTGGTCAAACCTTCGACCACAGAGGTGGTAATGTTACAAACCCTGGAGATACCGTTAGAACTGCCAACTTTACAATTCGATTTAACAAAAATATAACTTTAAATTACATCGTTAGATTATCTGGTATCATGGAGTTTCGCGACAGTGCAAAATTAACAACTAGCGCAACTTACCCAGTTATCTTTACTTATAATGCCTCAATCTCAACTTCAACAGGTAGAACACCATCTAATATCTCTCATATCAATGGTCCAGTTGTTAAATTGATTAGCAGTACCAATACAACACCAACTTTCAACTTTCCTATTGGTGATGGTAGAAACTATGCACCTCTTGAAATTTCTAGCTATGGCAACAGAAGAAACGAAGATTACTTTGTGGCTACTTACTTCAACTCAAGAAATTCAAATGCAGGCGGCACCAAAGGTACAGGACTGAACTTAGTATCTCAGGCAGAATATTGGATTTTAGACAGAGGAGCTACCTCTGGTTCTGCAACAACAACAGCAGCCGTTAAGTTGAGCTACAATACAAGCAGAAGTGGTGCAATTACCGATGCTGCTTTATTACGAGTTGCCAGATGGGATGGTTCACAATGGGTAGACCACGGTCGAGCTCCTGGCTCATCAACCAGCACAACTAATGGTACAATCACATCTTCTGCTAATGTAAATAACTTTAGTCCTTTCACTCTAGGTTCATCTACCAGCGTTAACCCGCTTCCTGTTCACTTACTTAATTTCTCTGCTGTCGCTCAATCTTCTAACGTAAATGTTAAATGGAGCACTACCTCTGAAATTAATAACGATTTCTTCTCTGTAGAAAAATCTTTGGATGGTAAAAACTGGTCGGCTATCGGTGAAGTGAAAGGTGCAGGTAATACCGAAACGCTTACCAACTATAATTTTGTTGATGCTAACCCTGTAAATGGTGTTCAATACTACCGCTTAAAACAAGTAGATGTGAATGGCGAATATTCCTACAGCTCAATCGCTCCGGTTAATTTCTCAAACAATACCATCTCTCAATTAAACATTTTCCCTATGCCTGCTTCTACTTCATTAAACATTGAGTTGCCTGGTGTAACAGAAATGTCAGTGAGCATCTACAATGCTAAAGGTCAGAAAGTATATGACAACAACTCAGGTAATAGCCTGTCTATCGATATTCAGAACTTAGCAGCCGGTATTTACATGGTAGAAGTGAAAGCCGATAATCAAATTATCAGCTCTAAATTCTTGAAAAATTAAAACGAAATGTTCTAAAACATTTAGTGTATTTGTGTAAAATTGAGCGAACGACCTAGGGTTGTTCGCTCTTTTGTTTGTACAGTGTTTTTTCGTGTAATTATACCCATAATTTGATAAAAATTCAGTTTTCAAATATTTGATATATAGACAAATATGCATTAATTTAATTACTTTGTTTAATTGTTAAAATAAATTAGGTATTTATACCTATTTCATTTTACTTTGTAACACCGGATGACTGATGTCTCTATCGCTTGTAAAGTCACTGGTATCAACAAAAATTTAATTTATATGAATACTAGAATTTACAAAATTTTAATGGTAGCATTCGTGCTTGTCTCAAGTGCTCATGCTGCTGTGGCGGCTACCATTACGTGGACTGGTAATACCAGTACTGCATGGAACACTGCCTCAAACTGGTCGGGTAACAACTTGCCTGGTCAAAATGACAATGTCATTATCAATTCAGGTGCAAGTCGTTACCCTGTTATGTCGTCTAATGTTTATGTTCGCTCTTTAACTATGAATGCGGGAACTATTCTTACCAATGGTTACCAGTTCCGTACCAGAAGAGATATGAATCTCAATGGTGGAACGCTCAATGCCTATGCATCAATTATTAGGGTGAGAAACCTTAATGTGAATGGTGGAACGCTTAACCTTTATGGCGACCGTTATTTGGTAAGTCAAAGAATTACCATCGATAATGGTGGCGTTATCAATAACTACTTTGCTGATATGGATATTAACTGCGACCTAAGATTATTAGCTGGAACGCTTAACTTAAACGATTTTAATCTTATCATTGCTGGTCAGTATACCTACGAAGGTGGTTTCGTGAATGATGGTGGTAGCTTTACCGCCGATCAAATTTCGATGAATTTTACTGGTACGATAGATTTGCCATTTACTAACCTTCGCATTAACCAATCTGCTGAGTTCTTAAATGGTATTGTAAATACCAGCGCCAGCAGAATGATTGTTTTTGATTACAACGCCACTGTGATCAATGCCAGCGATGCCGCCCACATCAATGGTCCCGTTAAAAAAGAGGTTAACAGCGGTAATGGTACCAATACATTTACTTTCCCAATTGGCAATGGCTCTGTATATGCGCCTGTGAGAATCTCTGATTATGTGCAACGCCGTTCTCAAGATTATTTTGTAGCTACCTATTATAACAGCAGAAATTCTAACGCTGGTGGGAATTTCACTGGAGGTATCAACAATGTTTCTCAAGCTGAATACTGGATCTTAGATAGGGCCGCTACTTCAGGCACACCAACGACTGATGTCAATGTGCGCTTGAGCTATAACGAAACCTCCAGAAGTGGTCAGGTTAACGATGCAGCCAGTCTGCGTGTTGTACGCTGGGATGGTTCTCAATGGGTCAACCATGGCAGAGGCGCCGGAAGCAGCAATAGCAACACCGCTGGTAATGTTATTACCAATACTCAGGTAACTTCTTTTTCGCCATTTACCCTGGGTTCTATTAATGGTTTAAATCCATTGCCTGTTAGCTTAATCAATCTGGTAGCTATTAAACTGGATAACGAGATTCAGGTAAAATGGTCGACCACCATGGAGATCAACAACGATTTCTTTACCATTCAAAAATCAACAGATGGTCTGAATTGGAACAATATCGGTAGAGTAGAGGGTGTTGAAAATTCATCAAATATCACAGACTATAGTTTCTCTGATGTGGATATTATTAATGGCTGGCAGTACTACCGTTTGGTGCAAACTGATCTCAATGGCGAATCAACTATTTCTAAGGTTGTAGCGGTTAATGCCAGTGCTGGTATCAAAGTTTCTCTAAATGTATCGCCAATTCCGGTTAATAATATATTGACCATAAATTCAAATGCCAGCGAAGCGGTAGACATTACTTACAATATTTACAATGCTGCTGGTCAGTTAGTATTGTCTGGAAA
>JACCDH011235488.1_pt1 | contig 24549 bp, 31 predicted proteins | sample 7442481 | NCBI WGS metagenome assembly JACCDH01 (sample SAMN15323433, study PRJNA562643) | freshwater metagenome | isolation source: river surface water | place: USA:Blue River Watershed | collected 2017-08-15
ATCCCCTGTCCTCCACCATAAGCGCACTAGTTGGGACAAAACGGTTAGATGTTTCCTCGCAAGACGAACTCTAAACGCCCATCTAGTCAGTGTGTTTATGATGGGGGACCTCCGGAATCGATTGGGCCGTAAGTAAGTATTTTATCGCTCGGGAATGTAGAACTCGTTAGGATTGGGGTAACCTGGTCGAAGAAGCAAAACAAAGTAAACGCAAACGACTCACAGTTCGCATTAGCGGCGTAAGCTGCTTAGGGTAGGACATACCTCGTAACAGAAAACACCAAGCCCGCTTCGGCGGGCTTTCTTTTGACTTTTAAAAATACTTTGTTATAAAATCTATATGCAATTTTGCATTTCGTAACAAAGGTTAATTATGAAAAAGTTTGTAGCGTTGGTGTTGGTTGGCTCCTTAGGATTGACAGCAGTTGCTAATCCAATTGAGGTGCGTTGTACTACAGGAGTAGGTCCAAATTTTGGTCTATCGCCAGCCTTAATGAAAGTCTTTGAGCATGCCAATGCAACTCAGACAAAATATAAATTTGTACCAGAGTTTAAACCTGGGGCAAACGGGTTGATTGCAATCAAGGCATTAGACTCACATCCTGAAACAAGTATTGTAGGTGTTGGCCCCCACTTTCTAAAACATACAATTGGCAACAAGTTAAAGAAAGAAGATTACAAGCCAGTTGAACATGCCGGATACGACATTTGCACAGGCGTTATTACAAACATTGGCGATACTGCTAAAGGATTAGATAGCTTAGAAGCATATCGCGGTAAGACTGTTAATGTTGGCACAGTATCTCCAGCAAGCCCTGCGTACCTTACCGCAGTTGAACTATCTAAGAAGTACGGCTTCATTCCTAAGTTTGTAAACTTTAATTCTGACGATGATGGATTCCAGGCAATTGTTGCTGACCATGGCATCAATTTTGCATTCAGCCCACCTAAAAAGTATAGGATGTTTAAAGATCAAAATCCTAAACTGCAACTACTTGCGGTTCATTGCCCAACACGAATGGCTGATGCACAGCATATCAAAACGTTAGCTGAGTATAGTGTTACCCTTCCTCACATCTTTAACCTGTACATGGCCAAATCGTCAATGCCAGCAGAGCGCCGAGAAGAAATTGGCAAAATACTAGCACACAGTCAAATTGAAACTGGCATGTTCAAAGCGTACCCACATTTGATGCCACCGTCTGCCCCAACTTGGCAAGTAGACCGTTTAACAGAGCAGGAACAATTTATTCGTAATGCCAACTAATGGTTAGCACTAGTATACAGCACAACATAACTATCTTACGCAATATTTCATTGCGATAACTTAAAGGAAATTTAGTATATGAAGAAAACTATTCTAGCATCTCTTGTTGCTATTCTAGCGGCCGGCTCAGCCGCTGCCCAAACCAGTGTATCTATCGCAGTTAGCGATGTAGAGGCTACAAGTAATGGTGCTAAGTCAGACCGTTATATCTTAGGCGTCAAGACAGCAATTGGCAAAACTGGCCTAACTGGCGATTTGAACGTAAGCAATACACGTAAAGAATCAACAGCAGCGTTGTCAAATAGAACTGAAGTTGGCGTAACTGCACCAGTTTTCTCAGCAGGTATCTTCTCTGGTTCTGTACGCGGTGCAACTGGTGCTAAGATGGTTAGCGGTAGCGACACTACTTACTACTACTCCATTGAACCAGGCGTAAGCGTTAAGCTAACCGATGCACTATCTGCTCGTGTTGCATATCGTTTCCGCGATGCTTATGCTAGCGATGTTGCTGATCGTAGCAATTCTGCACGAGTTGGTGTTTCTTATGCACTAACAAAAGCAGACAGCGTCGGTCTATCTTATGACAAGGTACGCGGTGATGGCGCTGAAAAAGCTCTAACCGTAGGCTACACACGTAGTTTCTAATTTAGACTAAACTAGTTGCTCAATGCCGCCGTAATTGGCGGCATTTTGCTTTTTGTGTGCTATAATTATTTTTGTAGACACAATGTTTGCACACACTCAAACACACAAGGAGAAAAAATGAGTACACCTAATGGATACGTTATCCGCCTCGAACTACTAAAGATGGCCAAAGAACTACTAGAACAAGACTGGCATGCACAACGAGACTTGGCTCTCACTGACTACCACACAAAAGTTACCTTTGCACAAGGCAGTGGATCGACTTTGGTTCCTGTACCACCAACACTTCCTGCATTTCCAACGGAAGCAGAAATTATTGCCAAGGCTCGGACCTTAAACGACTTTATCTCGTCCAAATAAGATAAGCTAGTTTGCCAAACAAAGTCTATATGGTGAAGAATCATATAGACTTTTTTGTTTGTCAAGCATATAATTGTAATACCACCACAGCAATAGATGCGAAGGTGTTAAATTATTAAGGAAACTTTAAATGTTGAAGAAATTTGATGAAACTACCAAGCAGTACAAGCTATTCAAGGCACTAGTTCTTGACGGTGAAACTCTAAGCGAGGCAGCAATTGCCAAGCGTTTTGGTATTGCTAACCCAACTGCTACAATCTCCCAGATCCGCCAGCGCGGTTATGCTGTCTATGCTAACCAGCGTGTCGCTGGCAATGGCGTAAAGGTTACTGAGTACCAACATGGTGCACCTAGCCGCAAGATGGTTGCTTTAGCATACAAGGCAGCTTCACTAGGTATTACAATCTAATTGTAACAATTAGTACTATAGAGGCCCAATTTGGGCCTCTTTTTGTGGTTGACAGGTGGCAACGATACCGCTATAATAAAGTTTTTAAACCAGGAGTTCCCGTGAAGCTTACCAAATTTGTCGCTTCTGCCGTTGTTGCTACTGCACTAACGGCCCTTGTAACTACTTCGTTTGCAGGTAGTATCGGCCGCTCAGGCGGTTCTAGTGGTGGGCGATCAAGTTCGTCCTCAATGAGTAGCTCTAGCAGGTCTAGCTCGTATTCGGCACCTTCAAAGCCGGCACCAGCCCCGTCAGTTGCACCAGCACCTGCTAAATCAGGCGGCATTGGCAGCACCTCATCTAGTGTAGGCGTGCGAAAAAGCGAAGTAACTAATGGCGTTCGCAATGATGTTGCGGCAACAAAGCCAACACCTTCTAACACAAGCACCGGTAGTAGCAGTTCATACAGCCCAAGTTATGCACCTACCCCAACATACAGTGCTCCAGCAGTCCCCCAGCCGCAAGTTACCAATGGTAGTACATTTATGAGTTCGCTAGGCGGATCATTTGCCGGTACAGTCCTTGGTAATGCGCTGTTCAACAACCATGGTAGCCACAGCGGCGGAACTACTGTAATTAATAACGGCACGCCTAGCGGATCAGCAGGCGGAGTTGTAGCAACAGGCCCTGGTGCCATCCCAACTGACGCACAATTTAATCCCAGTGGCGTCAATGTTCAACCTAAAAAGGAGTATACCGTGTGGAGTTTTATCGCTGATGTATTTGGTTTCGTAATCGTAGTTGCCTTGCTACTTGGTGTTGCTTGGCTGTTCTACAAAGGCTTTCAACTGGTTCGTAAGTTTATTAACAAGGAGCGCGGCGTGAGTTCTCATCCATTCAACCCTACCCAGCAATTCTGGACAATCCAAAAGGCGTTTGCCTCTGCGGACGTAGCCCAACTGCAAACTTTGCTTGGTCCGGATGTAGTAGATGAACTGACTAACGGTCTTGCCCCAAGTACTATTACCCTGCACAATGTTAGCCATGAAATTCGATTGTCTAACAACACCGAGTTCAGTATCTGGTACAGGTTTGAAGACGATGGTGCGGAAGTTAACCAAGTTTGGCACTACGAAAAGTTTGGCAAAGATTGGAAGCTAAACGGCATTGAAAACGTGTAATACCTAAGTATTACTTTTAAAGGGGCAGTTTGCCCCTTTTTTGTGGCATTTTTACAACAAAACCTCACAAAAATATCGTAAAACAGGCCCTAAAATAGTAAAAAAACGGTTGACCTTTGGACCTAGCCCGCTTATAATACATACATAGCGAAACAAAACAGGAGTTAATATGCAACGAGAAATTGGTTTCATGGAAGGCTACCGTATGATGCGTTCTGTGGATGCTGACTGGCTGAGCTCAGTGTTTATGGCTTTTGTTTGGGTCCTGCGTGGCGACAAAATTACTGTTGAGGAGTAAGCAAATGAGTCATATACAAATTGCACCACAAACGGTCATTGCCGCCTGTAATTCATATATTGAAGCTCGTAAGATTCGCATTCAGCGCGAATGCGAAGAACTGATTGCAGGTTCCATTGGCTATCGAGGCTGGTTTGGTTTTGGCAAGCCAATGACTCGTGAACAAGCTGAAGCAGAGTGGGCAGACGAAATTGACTTGATCAAAATCACCGGCGGCATGTGGGCCGGACGGGTTCGTGAATTGCTGAGCTTGGCAACAGTTGCAGAAAAAAGTAATACTTTAGTAACACTCGACGCTGACGTAGCGCACGTTCTTAGATCACATTTTGGTTGACAATCTGGTCCAGACCCGTTATAATACATACATAGCGAAACAAAACAGGAGTTAGAGATGAGCAAGAAAGATTGGACCGTTGCAGTTTACAAAGCTGACAAGCGTTGCAAAGCTGGCGAGCGTTTTGTTGCCAAGTATCCGTTCTTGGGTATGGACCGTGCTACTGTTGAGCGCGAACTGCGCGAACTCACTGCACAACTGTATCCTAAAAAGGATGGCTGGCGCTTTGATGTGCAAGAGCGGTATGTTACTGTCAAGAACCTGATGACTGGTAAGGATGTGCAGATCGAAGCTGACACTCCTTGGTGTTGCAATCCTGCCAGCGAAACTTATTGGAGCATGTAATATGAAATTATTCAAACTTTCAATCATTGCAGTTGCAGTTTCTACGTCAGTTGCACACGGCCAAGCTATTGACGGTACTAAATTGGTAGTTGGGCCTAAGGCACAGATGTATCTTACCCCCGACGGTAAGACTATGACCGTTGAACAGTTTGAAGCAAATACTGCTCTTAAACAAGTAGGTATTATTGGCGCCTGGTCTCGTGGCTACACTGGCAAAGGTTCTACTATTGCAGTTTTAGACCAAGGCTTTAACGTCAACCACGCAGACCTTAAGTCCAATATCAAGGCATACAAAAACTTCTACCCTGGTTCGATCAGTTCTGCTAATGCAGGCTGGGGGTTGCATGGTACTGCTATGGCATCAGTTGCTGGGGGTGTTTATAATAGCACCGGCACCATTGGCGTTGCACCTGATGCTCAGTTGCTTTTGGCACAAGTAGGTCAAGGCGGCTCCATGCCTAACATTAATACAGCGGCAGTTGCACAAGCTCTTAATTGGGCTGGTACACAAAATGCAACCGTCGTTAATATGAGCTTTAGCTCAACGTTTGACAAGAATTACATTGCCGGTACACAGCAAATCGCTACAGGTGTTTATCGGGGCAATACTGCTTATGGTGCAATGTACGGTCAAGTTGCTACATTCAATACCTTGAAGGCGACTACTAACACTACCAGCGTGGTAGTTGCCGCGGCAGGCAACCAAGGCCTTGCCTACAGCGGATTCCCAGGTGCCTTTGCTACTGCTACCAACAGCGACGGTAGCTTGACATTTGGCGGCCGTTGGCTGATCGTTGGTAGCGTCGACCCAAACAACAAACTCAGCTCGTTCAGCAATGCTGCCGGGCATATTTGCACCAACCTAGTCGGTGGTACATGTAAAGACACTTACCAAGTTAAAGACTTTTATGTGGTAGCACCTGGCGAAAAGATTGCAGTGGCAATGGATCGTAGTGCATCTACTACCCAAACCAATGCTACATTTATGAGTGGTACCAGTCCTGCTACTGCTATTGTTGCCGGTGGTGTTGCTGTTATTCACCAAGCATGGCCTCAGCTGAAAGCCGCAGAGATTGTGCAATTGATTAAGAACACTGCTACTGACTTGGGCAAGCCTGGCGTCGACGAAGTCTACGGCTACGGTCTTGTTAACTTTGACAAAGCAACACAGCCTCTTGCAGATTTAAAATACAGCAAGGTTGCTCTTAAGTCGGGTAACGCTATCAGTGGTACTACAATTAACACTACCGGCATTACTACTTCGGGTTCAGTTACGACAGCGTTGCAAAATAGTCAACTGCTGAAAAGCGTTCAAGTTGTCGACGGCATGAATCGTAACTTTACAGCAGACTTTACTCGTGCAGTTGCTAACGGAAATTACTATGTGAACAGTTTTAGCGCAAGTCCTTGGCTTGCAATGAAAGCAAATTATCGCGAAGGTACAGTGCCAATTGGTAAGACTACTGCAATGACGCTGATGCAATCTGACAATGGTTTTGCAACTCAAGTGTCTACAGCATATGGTGCCAGCAAAGTAAGTTTTCAAGTTGGCTCTATGTCAGAACAAAACGGGTTCTTGAATAACACAGGTTCTGGTTTGTTTGCAACAGGTAATAGTTCTACTACATTTGCAATGCTGGGTGGTTCTACTCCAATCACTGATAACATTGACTTGGTTGGCAACTATGGTCTGGGCATTACCAAAACATCAAATGCCGCAGATAGCTTGATGTCTCTTAGCCCTACTATTGTAAGTGAATCATGGAAGCTGGGTCTTGCACGTAAGGAAATTTTCTTCACAGGCAAAACAAAAGACCAACTTACTTTTGCAGTCCAGTCACCAGTGGGTATCCGCAAAGGTTATGCTGACATTAGTGCTGTTACTGGCTACACTTACAGCGGTGCTGAAGATGATGTAACTGCTACACCAGTTACTAGCAAAGAGCGAGTTAACCTTGCAAACGGCACTCGTCAGATGGACCTGGTAATGAACTATGCTGTTACAACTGGCAACAATTCACTAGTAGGGTTTAACATCGCCCGTCAGTTCAATGTTAATGGTCAGCCGGGCGCAACATCTAATGCTGTTAACGTAATGGCTCGGGTGTGGTTTTGATTTAACCGAAACACTAAAGGGACTCTTGTAGTCCCTTTTATTTTATGCTACACTACACACATGGATACAGATCAAAAAATTGAATTGCTAGTAGAACTTGCCCAAGAAGTAGAGGTTACCGATCCTATCGATTGGGGCATGCTAGCTGTTAGCGAAACTGAAGCGTATCGCATGATGGCCATGGGCGTACTTGAAACCTTTCCAGATGAGAAGATTGAGATCCAGGCAGTTATTACAAAGCTAACCGTTGAGAACTTTGTCTTGAACCTTAAACTGATGCAACGATGAAAAAGTTATATGTCTTAATAGGAGTCCCTGGGTCAGGTAAATCTACCTGGGTGTCTAAACAACCGTGGGCATCTGATTGTGTTGTTGTATCAACAGATGAGTTTGTCGAAGACTATGCTCGTGAGTGCGGTCAGACTTACTCAGAAGTGTTTAACGAATACATGCCTACAGCCGTTAAGCTAATGGCCGAAAAGGTTGTGCGAGCACGAGCCGCTGGTAAGGATATTATTTGGGATCAGACATCTACTACATTGGCATCGCGCCAGCGTAAGTTTAGCATGCTACCCGAGTACCATAAAATTGCAGTAGTGTTTAAAACTCCTCCTATGGACGAGCTAGGTAAACGGTTGCGCTCACGCCCAGGGAAAGAAATTCCTGGAGATGTAATGGTGCAGATGATTAACAATTGGGACGAGCCTACACTTGACGAAGGCTTTGATCAAATCATTCAAGCAGATTAATATGAAGAAAATTTACTATGAGAAAAAAGGTCGACGCTATGTACCAGTTGCCGAGTACGACAGCGATCATTTGGATAGTTTTCCAAAGGGCAATCATCTTGTCATGTGTTACCCTGGCGGTAGCAGTCGTCGCTTCAATATTGAACCTGCGCTAGCGCCAATGATTGCCGCAGGTCGGTATGCAGAAGATGCAATGTCTACAGCAATCATGAAGGCAAGCGAAATGCGTCCGCATAATAAGCCTATTACCGAAGAACAAAAGGCAGCATGGGAACATCTAGCAAAGGTGTTTGAAAGCGATCGTTATTACGTTGAATTGCCTAGTGCTCGAGAAGTTACCGAAGCTGGCGTAAAAGCAATGCAAGACGAAGCCGACAAGCTATTACAGCATCCAATGGTGAAGGCTGCATACGATGAGTTTATGGCCACATGCAAACTAGTGCTAGAGACTAAAGGCGACTAACAACATCTTCGCACGTTAATCGTTGCTTTGACGTTATGTCTTTTAAAACCACGCTAATTGCAATGCGTGGTTTTGTTTTTGTAAACACAACATGCGGTATGCCAGCATGCACTAAGTTGGAACCGTGCAGTACAACTTCTTCTAGCAATGTACACTCGTCTCTGGTCCAATGTAAGAAAGGTGATGTACCACCTTTTCGCACTGCATCGGGCGCATAGTTTGTATCAGCACTGCCTGCGTTCTTAACTTCAAACCATTGCATAGGTGCATCCTCGCCGCCAATGATGTAATTTATTTTGCTTGCACGATCAGTAATATGGTCAAGGTCAGTGTGTATGCGTCTGACAGTGCATCCAGCTGGCAAGTAAAATATTTCTAAAAAGCTAGGGAACATATTTCTTTCGGCTAGCCATCGCACAAAAGAATCAGATAAGGCAGTCGTTGGATGCGATATGTGTATTGCTTCTGAGCTGTCAAACATGTAATTAAACATAGTCGGATCGCTTACAGGGCAAGGGCAATCGGATAAGTGTTTGTAGTTTATCATATTAACTCCATTGAATTGCCTGCCAATGCATTCGGATAGTTTTGTAGTTAGAACCAAAGTATTCAGAGCCCGGCATGCCCTTAAACAACTTAGGATTGTTGTCTGGATCTTTTAGTATTGCATTTACCAGCTCTTGTGCCCTGGCAGGATTCTTAGCGTAGAATACTTTATTCTTTGCCCATAAAAACGGATGCAGTAATCCTTCTTGTTGTGCAATAACGGTTGCAACGGTTCTTAAAGGAGCACCAGTACACCAGTCATCTACAATGTAAATTCCTGTGTCTTTTAGCTTAGGTAAGCAGTGTCGTATAGTCCTCAAGTTTTCATCTACCCCGTCACCGTAGTCGTGATGTATTACATCATACTGCTGATCGCTTAACTCTTTCTCAGTTTTAACACATACAAGATTGATAGGGGTTCCAGTTAAACGTAAAGTTCGTTCTTTAATCCAGTTGGCTGCTTCGTCTGCGGTGTTTAGGTTTTTGAGTGTTGTTTGTTCTTCGGGACTAAGGCACTTGTTAAAGTGATCAGTGTACCAAGCACCAGGTCTGTTTCTAGCACCTGCGCCAACGAAGTCTAAATGATCTACTCCTACAAATTGCACCCCATTGTGCCCAGCTTGATGTAATAGTTGGTTGAAGATACCCAATCCACCACCTAAGTAGGATCCGAGCTCAAGCATGTTAGTAATGTTGCTGAGATTTTTAAAAACAGTCCATGTTGCAATAACATCCTCGGGAGGGCTCAGCATACCCAGTTTTAAAATATGAGAATAAATTTCTCTTATATTTTTGTAAGAATAATCCATATAAATACTTGCATGCTAAACAACAATTTCGTCTACGAAACCCCGGACTTTTTAGACATAGCCTACATCCGTAATGTAGTTATGCAAAAATTGGCAACGGATTTTGTCACCAAAGGCTATGTTAGAATAAATGTTGCAGATGACGAGTACTTGTCTGGCATTAGAGCACGGCTACCATTCTTAGGTGATTGGCTAAACATTTACCACACCCCACCTAAAGGCTACATTCCCTTTCACATTGATGGTCACCGCAAGGCTGCTTTCAACATTCCTATATCAGGGTGCGATGCAACAAGTCAGACTATCTGGTACGAGCCGCTAACAGGCACTGAGTTTGTTCTCAAGTACAAAGAAGATGAACGCCACTATAGAATCGAAGGCGAGCGTGTCGAGGTCTATCGCTTTGCACTAGTTCGCCCAACATTGATCCGCAACGATGTGGCGCATGATGTTAAACGCTATGATGCAACAGAGACCAGGATCATTGCAAGTTGGGGATGCGCCGGCACATTTGACGAGTGCAAAGCAACTATGCAAGCGGTTTTGGAAAAAAATTAAATTTTTTCGCCTAAAACGGTTGACAACAGGGTTCTCAGGATATATAATTACACTATGATGAAGAATTTAATTTCAACGCTGATCAATCCGGTAGCAGGTACATTAGGTGCCGAGGGTTGTCTGCGGGCTTGAATCAACTTTATTGTTTGAAGCAAGCCCCGGAACTAAACACTCCGGGGTTTTTGTTTATAGAAGTATTAAGTTTAGTGCGGGTATAGCTCAGTTGGTAGATTTATGCGGTAGAGTATAAATACAGTATAGGAGAAACTCTACCAATGAAAGCAATATGCTTGCAATGTAACAAAGATTTTGAATATGGGCATAGTTCAACTGGCAAATTTTGTAGTAACCAGTGTAGCGGCTTATATAAGAAAATGGAACACAAACGGAAGTTCTTTTCTGGTTTATTAAAACGGATAGAACGACCTACAGCAAGGAAGTATCTTGCTGAAGAGAGGGGATATAAATGTGAAGTGTGTAGCGTAAGTGATTGGCAAGGCAAACCTATTACTTTACACGTTGATCATATAAACGGTGATCCGTCAAACGACCACCCAGACAATTTGAGATTAATTTGTCCTAATTGTCACAGCCAGACAGAATTTCTAGGCGGTGCAAATAAAGGCAGAGGACGCGGTTCGTTGGGAATTGCAAAGTATTAAGCAGGATTAATTCAGTGGTAGAATGTCTCGTTGCCAACGAGAATGTCATCGGTTCGAACCCGATATCCTGCTCCAAAATATGTTGTAGAAATACAACAAGAAAGTTGTTGACAAGGTTTCGATCTTGTCATACAATAGATAAATGTTGTAGCAATACAGCAAGAAACAAAAGGTGTTGTAGAAATACAACAAAAAAGTTTCAAAAAGTTGTTGACAAGATATCAATCTTGTACTACAATAGAAGCTTAGTTAGTAATTAACTAGATGTTCTTTAAAAATTTGCAGTGTTGTTTAGGCTGATGACGGCAATCGTCAGAAGGTCTAATTCTTGTCCCGACGAACCCTGTTGCCGCAGTGCTAAGTTGGAGTCCTAGTAGTGTAACGGAAGCACACCTGCCTTGTGGCAGGGAGTACGGGTTCAAATCCCGGCTAGTGTTTAACAAGCATCAGCCTAAACAACATTGCAAAAAGTGGTTGACAGCTTAAATGATGTCAGCTACAATAGAAGCTAGTTAAGAAATTAACTGCATGTTCTTTAAAAACTTGACAATGATATTGCTCCGTTCGTCTATCGGTTAGGACGCTGCCCTTTCAAGGCGGAAAGACCAGTTCGATTCTGGTACGGAGTACCATATTAAAATGCACTAAACGCTCACCCTACTGTGGTAGTAGGCCGGTAGTTGCGCCTCTAACCAAGCCGCTTGATAGTGTGTTTTAATATGGTAGTATTTGCCCTGGTGGTGGAATGGTAGACACGCTGGTCTTAGAAGCCAGTGCCGAGAGGCGTGAGAGTTCGAGTCTCTCCTGGGGCACCATATTGAAGTGTATTGCATAAGGAGCTGGAAGGCGCACAACTCCGCGGTAAGTGATAGTGGCCGGCATAGCAAGTAGTATACTTCAATATGGTTATTGGGGGGAGTAGTGGGCTACGGCGTTCCCTTGCACGGATCGTGACTACAAGAGTTCGATTCTCTGGTCCTCCACCAATAATTTTTGCTCGAGTGGTGTAATAGGTAGCCACAGGAGACTTAAAATCTCCCGCGTAATTGCGTGCCGGTTCGAGTCCGGCCTCGAGCACCATTTTAATGCGGGGTCTCACATGGTGTGTCCAATGGGATTTCTAGACCCGGAGGAGAATGCGAAAATACAGTAGCAATACTGTAGGGTTCGAATCCCTCGCCCTGCACCAAACACTAAGGCAATAGTAAGTACTAGAGTAGATGGAAACCGACCCGGGAGAGAGGTCCCGGGCTTCATGCTCCGCACGGTAAAAGCCCGTCCCAAGGTACATGGGTAGAGAGGATAGCATGACGAACGATGAGCAAAGTCGGTCCAGTAGGGTAAGGAAAAGTATTGTCAGCGGAAAGAGCTGCCACCAGACAGAAGCTGCGAATAGTTTAACTATATCCTGGCGCCGTGTAATCTGGAACTAATTTAAGCCTCCATAGCTCAGTTGGTTAGAGCAATGTGTTGATAACGCATAGGTCCATGGTTCGAGTCCATGTGGCGGCACCAGGATATGGAGACAGAAACTTATCACTTGTGCAACCGTTTCGCAATTGCTTTCGGTCAATGTTCAAAGATAAGCGGATAACGTGGACGGTGTATGGGTCATGCCTGTACATAGGCGGTCTCCTCCTTTATGCACCGTTAGATCAGTTGGTTAGATCGTCTGCCTGTCACGCAGAAGGCCAGGGGTTCGAGTCCCCTACGGTGCGCCAGAACGTTCTGCCTAATCAGCAGATAGTGTGACCCGCACGATGAGAAGTAGTGTGATAGCTACGGGTGGTAGTCTTTAAACCAAAAGGCCGCTAGCAATGCGATAACGGTCCCTGTCGGGAAGCGGGTGGAAGTCGTGCGTGATGGTTGAATAACTAGTTTATAGTTTACTAGATTCTTCTTGATGCGATATAATTACCGCCGGGGGATGTCAGAGCACCTAATAAGGAGAAATGATGATTGCAGTTGTAATGTGGTCAACGTTTTGGCTTGCAGTATTTGCACCTGATATTGCACAATACTTCAACTAAGGAGAAAAATATGTCACATGGTGGTAAGGGTGATAGCCCGCGTCCATATAGTGTAGACCAAAAGACATTCTCAAATAATTGGGATGCCATTTTTGGTAAGAAACAAAAACAAGAAGAAACACAAGCCGATGATCATCCAGTTGAAGGCGACTTGCCTAAAGACAGTGATCAAGACGGCTAAGTAAAGATAATGCATTGATAGCTCAGCGGTAGAGCAACGCCCTTACAAGGCGAAGGTCCAAGGTTCGATCCCTTGTCGATGCACCAAACATTGCCCCTGTAGTTAAATGGTAGAACATCGGTTTTGTAATCCGAGGACGGGAGTTCGATTCTCTCTAGGGGCACCAAGATAAGTTTATGCTGAATTAGCTCAGTTGGTAGAGCAACCGCCTTGTAAGCGGTAGGTCGTCAGTTCGAATCCGACATTCAGCACCAGTTTAATCGGAGTGTAGCGCAGCCTGGTAGCGCATCTGGTTTGGGACCAGAGGGTCCAAGGTTCGAATCCTTGTACTCCGACCAATTAATGGGGGTATAGCTCAGCTGGGAGAGCAGTAGCTTTGCAAGCTAAAGGTCGTCGGTTCGATCCCGTCTACCTCCACCAAACATATTGCGGCGTAGAGAAATGGCATCTCATCAGTCTCATAAGCTGAAGGTAGTTGGTTCGATTCCAACCGTACGCAACCAAGTACTCCTCTTAGGCGTGTTAGAGTTGCCTAATAGGGAAGGAAAGTCTCTAACACTTTCCGAGAGTTTATTCCAGTGTAGCACAGCGGTAGTGCAGTTGACTGTTAATCAATTGGTCGTAGGTTCGATCCCTGCCACTGGAGCCAATTTATGCGGGTAAGCCTAAGGTGGGACGCCGGCCTTCCAAGCCGCGCTGAGTGGAGTTCGACTCTCCCTACCCGCTCCATAAACCTGCGTTAACTCAGCATTACAGAGTTAGGTTATAGTTGAAGTCCTTAATATCAACTTGGTACATACGAACTTGACCACACGACTCAACTTCAGGGTACGGAAACAATCGTAGGTGAGGAACGCTAACCTTTTCCCAGAAGAAAAAAATACGTAGACAGGGTAGGCAACTCTGTCTAGGGGCTCATGTGGTGTGAGTAGCCTAGACACTATATTGAAACTCATTGACAGGGAGTGGAAGTAATTATCCATTATGATCTGCTTGCGAGACCGCGCTAGAGGATGGGAAGATTGTTACCTACCCCAAAAGCGTTTAAACAATCTGGGTTCAGTGCGTTTCAATATGGTTAATGTTATCTGCAGGTAGCAACCATGCTGGGGAGTAATTAACCTCAGGAACTCGCGGTGATGGAATGGTATACATGGGTCCATTATGGGGCCTGGGGAAATAGACGCCCTGTGCAGGTTCGAGTCCTGCCCGCAATGAGTTTGCATATAAAAACACATTACTAAGAGTCCGGGTTCATAGCGTGGCATAGTGTGTTTCTATGTGATATAAACTTTATACACATGACAATTCGTTGTCAGCAAGAGAAAGACACGCTAGGGAGGCTTCTTCGAAGGGCCAAACTAGTAAAAGGTGGCGGGTTCGATGCCCGACGGATCGGAAGATCCGGGTACATGGTGGCGTACTATCTGGTCCGGTATCCCAAGTGACGTACCGAGTCCTAGCCCGGGCTTTATGCAAATAGGTGAATGGTATCTATAACGATGGTGATACAAACAAGTTGTCAGTTGTATAATGTTTATGTTCCTCCGGTATGGAGCATACAGCGAGCTCTCAGTGACTCTGCAAGGTGAAATAGTAGATGATCAAACAGACTGCCTTGGTCGGCGGTAATGTGTGATTCTAAACGTTTCGTAACTCCTGACAATAGGCCTAACCAGCCGTACGATAAGGAAGACTTGTAACGCTCTCGTTAGTATAAGCGTGGTGAAAATCCACAAGGAACGCCAAATTTGTTTTCCAAAAAGTGTTGACAAACAAAAAAATGTTTGCTACAATAGATACATGTTAAGAAATTAACAAAACAGAAAAGTTGTTCGCTGTAAAGAAAACACTTCTGCTAGTCCTGAAAATTTGCGGTAATGATTATAATCCGCGAGCATGGACCGATTAATTTTGTTCTTTAAAAATTTTACAATGTCTTTACATTGTTGAGCATACTGTGATTAGCTGTAGGGGGATGACCGATACCTACAATGCGTGGTCCAGGCAGTATGTTCAACAATGTAAAGAATTCAAGGGGTGCTTAAACTCCTGTAGCGTATGGTTCGCCCAGCGTTACGAAGAATAACTGTGGTGACACAGCCAAAGGATGTATGCCTACATAAGTCCGCTAGTAATAGTTCGTTTAAGCAAGCCTGCTCAGCATCGTGAGGTGCCCATTACTGATAAGACCGGTGGTGGTAACAGGGACGCTAAGTGTAGTGGAAAGAACTTTTGCTTACAAGCCCGCAAGGGGAACTTGAGTAGAAGGAAAGTAACAGGTGGTGCTGACTTCACTACGAAACCAACTTGGTTATCTGGTATGAGAAAGGGTAGTGTACAGGTTCGAGGGGTTGCACCTAAGAGCTCGTATGCAGTTTGAGTGGTAAGTGGAGGTACGCGAAAGCCGAGACCCGACACATATCGCAAAAGACGACTGAGTAGTCCGCAAGACAAAAGGTACGTGGTGAGTTGTATTATGCAGTCCAAAAGATTGTGTAGCAACTGAGGCAGCTCATCGCAGTAGGTTGATATAACTCAATGGTAGAGTGATTTCCTTTTAAGAAATATGCTGTTGGTTCAACTCCAACTATCTAACAAAAACGCAAAGTCTGCCTCGGTTGTATGTGAAAAGCATCTAATGCTTGACACGTAAGTGAATCAAGTCCATCGTAGCTCGCAAGGTGAAAGTGGTTTGTACTAGAAGTTTCGTAGTTCGCAAGACTTAATGGCTCGCAAGGTCAACGGGAAAGAAGGTACAGAGTAACATGCAACGACAAGTCTACTGCCTGACTTTAAAAACGGCGATGCTGGTAGCAGACTAGGTTACATAGTAAAATATGGACTTAGTGGATGTCGAGAGAAGCTATACTCGCAAGGTGTAGTATAATGCTCGAGGTGTTATCAGCTTAAGGTGTAATCTCAACCTTAGGCACTATTATAAAACACATTACGGTTCGAAACAAACTGTCCGGACGGAATCAGTAGAATCCTAGTGTGTTTCATAATAGTATGTTTGCGGATGTACTATACGGTGTGTTCAGCATCGTGAGAGGCAAAAGTTAGCTACAAGCTGAGAAGCGTTTACAGTGTATGTTTTGAGACCGCCACGTCTTATCTGGTACTCCAGACGGTGCTCAAAACTATCAACACAGTAGAGATAAGCAGGATCGGATGGGAATTGATCACCTTGGGGGTCCTAGTCAGCCAAGTTGAAACGCTAACAACTGAACACTATTGTAAAACATATTCTAAAATCCCGAAACTTTCTAGCACGGTCCGGAACAAACTAGAAAGCAACGTAGTAGATACGGTAAGATCCGCAAGGGTGGGATAGTCGAACGTGAAAGCCGTTGCAGAGTATGTTTTACAATAGTAAGTTTTTGTTTAGTGATGCCTTTAGCGAGGGAGCCTAGTACAGACGGATCGTTCTTCGGTACTGTACGACGTGGTCACGCTACTGTAGAGTAAGAGAACGTGAGCGGTAGCCCACTAGACAAATCAATAATATGCACTGGTGATGGAATTGGTATACGTGTTGGTCTTAGAAGCCAAATTTTGTGGGTTCGAGTCCCACCCGGTGCACCAAAGTTTATGGTCGGGTACCAGAGTGTTTAATGGCTCCGGTTGCAACCCGGTTGATTCGTAGGTTAAAATCCTACCCCGACCTCCATATATAGGAACCGTTATGCAAGTCACAGAAGATCAATTTAGATTTGAGTGGTTTTCCGGCACAGGCAAAGGTGGACAGCATCGCAACAAGCATCAAAACTGTTGCCGTTGTATTCATGAGCCTACTGGAATTACTGCTAACGGCACTAATAGTCGTAGCCGTGAAGATAATCGACTAGCGGCATACAATACATGTCGCGCTAGGGTAGCGGCACATTTTCATAAAGACAAGGAACGCAACCTTGCAGGAGATGAGCGCATTAGAACCTATCACGAATGCGACAACCGCGTAGTAGATCATGCTAGCGGTTACGTAGATACATACACAAATGTCATTGTCAAGGGTAATGCTGAAGATGTTATTTCAGCAAGAGCGAAAGCAACAAGATAAGAGTTATATTATGCTAAGTCACAAGAAAATTTTACTAGAACACCAAATCAAAAAAGCAAAACAAGATGTAGCCAACATGCACCTTGGCATTCTTGTCAGTGGAAATAGCCTTGACTGCAATGACTTCCGACAAGCAACTGCAAAAGTTACCGATCTTGAAGCAGAATTAGAAAACGTTAATACTCTTATTAGCGAAGGTGTTGAATAAATAAAGACGCAGAGTGTTAGAAGCGGTATCTGGCAAGGCTCATAACCTTGAGGTCGGGGGTTCGATTCCCTCCTCTGCAACCAATTCCAAAAGGCCCCTTAAGGGGCCTTTTTTGCGGGAACACTTTACTGATAGAAGGCACTAAGTACTGGAATGTTAATGCTATCAAAGAATCCAAAAGACGTAGTATTCTGGAACGCAGGGAGTAAGGCACCTACTCCAAGCAAGCCTGCTCCTAATGTGTTATTTAGAACCTTAGGCCCGTATAAACTTGCTCACACTTTACGCTCTAATAATTACACAGCACAGGTAATAGACTTTGCAACGTTAATGACAGAAGACGAACTATACAATTACACAGTAAAGTTTATTGACAACTCGACTGCATGCTTGGCCATTAGCACCACTTACATACTTGATTCGATTTCAAATTTTGAATTCGACAGTGTGCTTATCAATGTTATCAATCGAGTAGTTTCTGAGTATCCTAATCTACACTTAGTCTTTGGCGGCTACGGTATAGGGATGTTAAAAAGCCACCTGCACACAATTAACAAAAAACAAGTTACCTTTGTATCTCAGTATGGCGAAGACTTAATGCTCGAGTTAGTGCAATACTTTAAAGGCGACGGTCAAAGACCTAAGTTTTCATTGGAGTTTGACAGCACTGGCGATACTGTTATCCACCTCTACTCTACTGCATTGCAACCTAAATTTGATATACAAACTGATAGATTTAGGTTTTCTAAGGAAGATGCAATACAACCAAATGAAACTTTGCCATTGGAAATAAGTCGTGGTTGTATCTTTAAGTGCAAGTTTTGTAATCACTTGCTACTAGGCCGCGGAAAACTTGACTACCTAAGAGATTTTGAATTAGTTAAAGAGGAACTAATTTACAACTACGAAAACTGGGGTGTAACAAATTACTATATTGTATGCGACACTTTTAATGACACAGAAATCAAAATGAAAGCCTGGCATGACATGGTTATGTCATTGCCGTTTAAAATTAATTTTACAACTTATCTTCGAGCCGACTTGCTAGACAGATTCCCCGACGTACCTTATATGTTAAAAGAGTCTGGACTGTTGTCAACATATCATGGAATCGAAACATTAGGAGTTGAAGGATCGGTCGTTATTGGTAAAGGGTGGAGCGGCAAGAGTGCCCGCGAATACATTCCTCGACTTTATCATGATATCTGGGGTAAAGAAGTGCATCAAACTATTAGTTTGATTGCTGGATTACCGGGAGACACTCGCGAAATTTTACTTGACACAGCACATTGGTTCCGAGACAACAATCTTTATCATGTTGCATGGCACACACTTGGGCTAGCAACAAATTTAACTTCTAAGAATGCTAGCGAGTTTGAAAGAAATTCTGAAAAATACGGATATACACTAAACAGGAACATGTCTGACATTGATGATTGGCGTTGGCAAACCAGTTACTGGAACAACATAGAAGTAAACCAATACCTACAAGACACGTTACTTCCAATCGTTGAACCAAATAACAGCAAGTTTGGTAGCTGGGGACTTTTACAGATGTTGCAATATAATATTGATAAACTATTCTTACGCAAAGAGAACCAACGTATGCTGGGACGTTTTATTAAACAAATGTCTGTTAAATGGTTTGATGGCTATAAGAGCTCACTGGCTACGCTATAAGTATCAATATGATTTACGGATTAGATGAAAACGAAAAGTTTTATGTAGAGTACACTAGCTGCGAGCGCCCCATTGGAAACGTTCGCCAGGAAATGGAACGGTGTTGCATTCGGCTAGCAAAAGAAGCGCAAACAAAAGTTCTCATTAGCTTAACTAGCGGATTAGACAGTCAAGTTCTATTGCATACATTTCAACAACTTGGCCTACCGCACGAATGTGCATTCATGTACCACCCTGGTTACAACGATGTTGAGTACAATAACATTAAGATCCTTGAAAAGAAATATGGATTCAAATGTATGATTGTTGAAATTGACCCAATCCCCCTTAAAGAAGAATTAGAATCTCTTGCGTATCAAACAGGCATTCCCGCCGAGCACCATTTAATGAAAAAGTTTCTAGCTCAGTTACCTGAGGATATGGACTTTTGCCAGGGAATTGAAAGTTTTGATTTTATCTTTCATAAGAATCGTGCATACTGTATGGAGTCCTGGACTGCAATTGAAGTTGCTAGTCAGCGGGCACTGAAACAAGTAGAACGATCAGGGAAGATTGTATGCATTGATCGTCGAGCACCATTCAATGAATTTGCACTAGCTTATTTGTCTGACCCGGTTGTTACTGGATACATCAATGGACTTCCTTATATTAAAGGAAATGGCCTAGTGGACAAAGATACCGGGGAAGCACCACCACTACTATTCTCTTGGGAATACTATGTTAAGCCTATCATTTATGGATACTACTGGGGACGCGAACTTGAAATGTTTCCAAAGTATGTAAGCTGCGAAAAGGTTGATTATATTATGAACCCAGGAGATACAAAGCTGCGACATAACTATAGAAACAAAGCAGTTTACATTCCAAGAGATGAGCTTATCGTCCACCTAAGTGACTGGGGCTCGGGAAAAACAAAAAGATATACACAGGTTGAAAGATGAGAATACACAATCCATACATTAATAAAAAACTGGGCTACTACATTTGCGATGGCTTAGAGTTTGACTCTAAAATTCGTGCATGCGTTTATGCTGTTGAGCATGTTAAGCCGGTGACTTGGGTCTTTAACAACGACGAGTTTAACAAATACAACTGGAGAGAAGAACCAGTTGAAACATTGGATCAACTATACGACCGCCGAGCACGTCAAATTCGCGAACAGTATGACTATGTTATTTTAAGTTACTCAGGTGGCGCCGATAGTCACAACATTTTAACTGCATTTGAGCGTCAAGGCTTGCATATTGACGAAATTGTTACCAATACAATGTCTAAAGCTGCTGGTAAAGCACTAACAGTTGATATTAACAACAGAGATGCATACAATGCACCAGAAGCAGAGCATGTATTTCAAACTCTACCACGTCTACGCGAAATATCAACTCGCATGCCTAAAACTAAAATTACAGTAATGGATTGCAGTGATGCACTCTTTACAGAATTGGAAACTGCCGGGGATGCAAGTTGGGTATTAAACAAGCGCGAAGGCCTAAACCCTGCAGGCATGACACGCTTTAACTATTTGCACTTTACAGAAATTCGCAAAAAGTTTGATAAAGATAAAAAGATCGCAATGGTAGTTGGTATTGAAAAGCCACGTACTTCTATTCATCGCGGCGAATTGCTTATGTCCTTTAGTGATCGTACTACCAATATGATTACAGTTGCAGAGCACTTGAAAGAGTACCCAAATGCAACAGTGGAGTTCTTTTACTGGTCACCTGATTGCGTAGAGCTAATGATCAAGCAAGGGCATGTTATTAAGAAGTTCCTAGAAACAAACACCCAATGGCAAACTCATTGGCAAGCTAAAGCCGTTACGCCAGACGTATACAGATTAGTGCATGATCCTTTACTTAGAAATATTCTTTATACAACTTGGAATCATGATTGGTTCCAAAGTAAAAAAGCGATCTATGACTGGCACAGCGAGTTTGACCAGTGGTTCTTGGATTTATATAAAGACACCAAAGCTGGACAAGTTTGGCTTGAGGGCATCAATTATGTAACTGAGAAACTAAGCCCGTTTACAAAAAAGTTAAATGACAATACTGTAGACGGATTGCAAGTAGTAACACACAACTACAACTTAGGCCCCATTACAAACTTAACAGCAGACAGTGTGTGGATTAGATAACCAATAAAAAACCCGGCTAAGCCGGGTTTTTGTTTAGTTGGTTTTAATATTGTTATTGAGAATAAAGTTTCTCAGTAGTACGTTATTATAAAGTCCCATTGAGATAGTTTTGCTATCAGTGCCAGCAACAGGGAATACTCCAGACTTCTTTAATTCCTCAATGAACGCAGGTTTTTGGAATGTGGCAGTTAGATCATTGATTAATAGTTGCTTTTCATTTGCATCCATCTTAGTACCGACAACCAAGCCTAAGTAACTTTGGAATGGAAACTCCTCGCCAAATACCTTTTTCCAAGTCGGTACACCTAAGTCTAGTTCGTGGCTGGACATTACAAAATGTAGTTTGTCGCTGGCAGTAACACCGCGAACAGTAGGGAAGTTTGCAAACATGCAGTCAATGTTACCTGCCATCATGTCTTGTACAGCAGCACTACCGCCTTTGCTGTATGGAATAACACGATGTGATGATTTTGTTTTCTTGATCAATACTTCAGTAGCCAAATGCTCACTGCTTCCATAACCAGCAACACCAAATGTTAAGCCAGACACTTTGCTTAGATCGGCAACAGTGTTGATATTTTTTGATTTGTTGCAGACAAGTGCGTTTGGCATAGCAGCAACAACACCAATTAGTTGCAAGTCACGGTTGACGTTATACTCTAAATTTTCTACCATGAGATCGTTGGTAACAAAGATTTGGCTCATAGTAGCCAATGACATTGCATTTCCAGCAACAACTTGTTTCATTGCAATACGACCACCAGCACCTGGTCTGTTTACAACTGGTAAACTGTGACGTTCCATATGTTTAGCAACGATGCGAGTGACAGTATCGCTTGGTCCGCCGGGTGCATGCGTTACGGTAAATTCAATGTTAGACTGGGCGTATGCACCAGTAACAGCAAGCGCACTAGCAGCAATAATGCCTTTAATAAATTTCATGCTAACTCCTTTAAAATAATAGCCGTCTACTTAGTAGGCTAACACAGCCGTCGCTTTGCCTTTTAAATATAGATATGAATAGACTATACCATATTCCAACTGTTGATTTAGAACCAACAGAAGCAGACCGAAACTGGGTGTTAGAAAATATTGCCCCGCGGTTGTATCCTGCGTTAAATGTTATCAAAGGGGCATTTGACCGAGTAGATTTGCCGCAGGCTGTATTTGAGCATTGGCCCCAACGAGCAGCAGTTGAAGCCCACTTCAAACAGTTAGGTTTAGGCATAAGAAGATTTGCTGGCTTTATTTCAAACAAAAATTTCAATCCAGTTATTCCGCACATAGATGCTTATACACGCGGCACGCCGATGATCGCAAGATTCAACATTGTTTATCAAGGACAAAGTCCGGTGACACTAAGCTGGTGGAATGAAGGAGTGGGACCTAAGATTGAAGAACGATCGCACACTGAATTACGTAACGGTGTAGAAAAAATTGCATACAGCTACAAAGCAAACACGGTAGATTGGCCAACACCTGATTACGTAGTTAATGATCCAGGTGCCGGGTGGAATCGTACAGACCTGGCCCACAGGGCTGACGGTCAAAACTGTAACGTCAACAGAATTATTATTACCACTGAAGTAGCAGATCAGATTTCATGGGACGAACTAGCTATTCGCTTGCAAGCAATCGGTTATTGATCGACGCTATTATCGACATTAGAAAATACAATGGGAAAGTGGCTTTTTATTGTTGATTTCTATGATATATACTTGTATACTTAAAACAAGTTAACGCAACGCCAAAGATGGGTTGCATCTTAACTCGCTTAACAAAAGGAGAACAAGTATGAAAACAGTAGGCGATAAACTAGAAGCCTTTGCCGTAACAGGCGTAAACCCAGGTAAGGACGATTTCTTTACCATTGATGAAAATTCATTTGCCGGTAAGTGGAAAGTCATTGTTTACTATCCAAAGGACTTTACATTTGTATGCCCAACAGAAATTGTTGCGTATGACAAACTAGCAAACGACTTTAAGGACCGTGATGCAGTATTGCTAACTGGTAGCACAGACAATGAGTTCTGCAAGCTAGCATGGCAGAAGGCACACCCAGACTTAGCAAAGATTACGCATATCCAGTTTGCAGACACAGCACGTGACGAGCGTAGCTTAATCAACCAACTTGGTGTATTCTACGCTCCAGCAGGTGCAGCACTTCGTGCAACATTTATTGTTGACCCTGAAGGTGTTATCCAGCACGTTACTGTTAACAACTTAAATGTTGGTCGTAACCCAGACGAAACTCTACGTATCCTTGATTCCCTCCAGACGGGAGAACTTTGTCCTTGTGCCAGACCGGTCGGTGGCGAAACATTAGGTAAAGCCTAAAATGAAAAGGTTGGGGATAAATAAAAGTGTAGTTCGCGGGATTGCCGTCCCCAACTACTCTAATGCTAAAGAGGAGCACCAGCAATGATATTTATCCCCAACCGGTATACTCTTATCTATTATTCAATAGTTAAGAAGGCACAACAACGATCTACGCTAAACTCTGTTTATACAGAATCTCACCATATAATCCCAAAGTCATTGGGCGGTAGCGATAATAAAACTAACTTGGTAGATTTAACTTACAAAGAACACAGGCTCTGTCATAAACTCTTAGTAAGAATGACTCGGGGAAAAGCAAAGGGTAAAATGGCCTATGCTTTATTATTTTTTAGAGTTAGCGAATCAACTAAAAAAAGTTTAGTAAAATCTTTTAGCGATTATCGTAAAAGTTTGATACCTATAACTAATGGACTAATAGATAAGTGGATATCTAAAGACGAAGAAATACCGCAAGGCTTTTACCAAGGGTTCTCTCCTGCTATAGTCAAAAAGCACGGAGACGGTAACAGAGGTAAAAAATGGATTACTAATGGCATTGTATCGTATCAGATAAAAGATAACATCCTGCCGGAAGGATTTTATTGGGGTCAAACAGAATACCATAAAGAGAAGAATAGCAAGTCATTGAGCGGTGAGTTAAATCCTATGTATGGGAAACAAGGACAAGATCACCCAGCGTATGGAAATAAACACTCTCCTGAAATGTTAAAACACCTGTCAGAATCAAAGATGGGATCAAAAAATCCTATGTATGGAAAACTGCCACATAATGCTAAGTCAATTGAAGTGAATGGGGTAATCTATTCATCTATGTCCGAGGCCAGATTAAAAACTGGATTGTCAAGAAGAACGATAGAGAACTTGGTTAAATTTGATTTGACTACTGCTGTTGACTGTGTTACACTGAACAACAAATATCCTGGAGTTGAAAAATGAAAAAGATACCGATGTTAGAACGGTTTGCCGCACAGAGTCTCGTTGAACACGACGGTGAGTTAATCTTTAGTAAGGAAAAGTTCGCCGAGTTGATTGTTTGGGAATGTATCGGATGTTGTGAGCAAGTCATCAGCGATCCTGTTCCTAAATCAGTTGACACTTGGCTTAACGGTGGTTCTCAATGTATTGACCAGATTAAACAACATTTCGGAGTTGAAGAATGAACGAACGAATTCGAGAACTTATTGAGCAG
>JACCDH010280873.1_pt1 | contig 24543 bp, 24 predicted proteins | sample 7442481 | NCBI WGS metagenome assembly JACCDH01 (sample SAMN15323433, study PRJNA562643) | freshwater metagenome | isolation source: river surface water | place: USA:Blue River Watershed | collected 2017-08-15
AGATTTAAAAAAACGCGTGGCCTCTTATTTTCGGGCCTCAGGTTTGTCGCCCCGAATTGCAAAAATGGTGAGCCTGATTGAGTCGATCGAGATCACGCCTGTGCGCACGGAGGCAGAGGCGTTACTGCTAGAGAATAATCTGATCAAGTCGCTTGCACCAAAATTTAATATTCTGTTTCGTGATGATAAATCCTATCCGTTCTTAAAATTGAGCGGCCATGCATATCCTCGGATTTCCTACTACCGTGGGGCCCTCGATAAGCAGTCTCAGTATTTTGGGCCATTCCCAAATTCCTGGGCCGTTAAGGAGAGTATTCAGTTATTGCAGAAGGTCTTTCAGCTGCGCAGTTGTACTGATGCGGTGTTTTCTAACCGTTCACGGCCGTGTCTGTTGCACCAGATTCATCGTTGTAGCGCGCCCTGCGTGAAGCGAATATCGACAGAGGCTTACCAAGAGGATATCTCCCACGCAGTCCAATTCCTAAAGGGAGATTCGCAGGCCATCCTGGGTGACCTTGAAGCCAGAATGAATACCGCAGCCGAGCAGCTCGACTACGAAAAAGCAGCGGTGTTTCGTGATCAGATCGCTTCTCTTTCTAAGGTGTTAGAGCAGCACAATATGGAGACGCATCCCGATCTTGATTGCGATTTGCTAGGGGTTGCAACTGATGGAAAAACGATTGCTGTCAACCTAGCGATGGTTCGCGGTGGCCGACATTTAGGTGATCGGGCGCATTTCTCATCGGTATCAATTGATATCACTGAGAACGATTTAAACGAGCTGCAAGACGATGCGCTGACCGCATTTGTGTCTCAGCATTACGCCGTGCAGGAGCCACCGACGGTGATTGTTGTGAACCGTCCGGAGTGCGCAGCAACGCTTGCCGAGTGGCTAACAGCACAATCGGGTCGTGATGTCCGTGTGCTGCACCAGCCGCAGGGGAAACGTCGAGAGTGGTTAGAGCAGGTTGAGGCAAATGCACGGCTCGCCTTGGCCCGACGCGCCCAGGAGATGGGCTCCCAGCAGTCGAAAACACAGATCCTTGCGCAGACCCTTGGCCTCCAATCGGATAGCGATGGCGCTGAGGATGCTCATGATCTGCGGATCGAGTGCTTCGATATTAGTCATACCGGCGGACAGCAGACCCAAGCCTCGTGCGTGGTCTACCAGCACCATGATCTGCAGCCGGCCGAATATCGCCGATTCAATATAGCGGGCATCACACCGGGCGATGATTACGCCGCGATGCGTCAGGCCCTGATGCGCCGCTACGAGGCCATGGAGACGTTACCCGATTTGGTGCTGATTGATGGTGGCAAGGGCCAGCTCGGTGTGGCCATCGAAGTCTTTGAATCCCTCGGCCTTCAGACCGATGTTCTTGTGGGTGTTGCGAAGGGCGAGGGCCGCAAGGTCGGGCTAGAGACCCTTGTCTTTCCGGATGGCCGTGAGATTGCGCTTGGTCCTGACCACCCTGCGTTGATGCTCGTGGCAAGAATTAGGGATGAGGCCCACCGTTTTGCAATCACGGGAATGCGCGCGCGACGTGCCAAAGCCCAGGTTGGCTCCGTACTTGATGAGATCGAGGGAATCGGACCAAAGCGGCGACAGAAATTGTTGGCCCGTTTTGGCGGGCTTGCCGGTCTCAGGTCTGCCGGCGTTGAGGAGCTCGCAACCGTCGATGGAATCTCACGGGCAACCGCCCAGGAGATCTATCGCAGGCTTCGTACGTCATAATCCGCCGATGAACTGGAATATTCCGAACACTCTAACCTGGGCCCGCGTGATTGCGATTCCGTTATTGGTTGCGGTGTTTTATCTCCCGCTTGGCCTTTCTGAGTTTCAGCGTAACTGGATCACCACCACGATTTTTGTTGCTGCAGCCCTGACCGATTGGCTTGATGGATGGCTTGCTCGCAAATGGAACCAGACCTCGCCATTTGGGGCATTTTTAGACCCTGTCGCCGACAAACTGATGGTCTGTACGGCATTGGTTGCATTGATTGAGCTCGGCAGGCTTGATCCCATTATTGGGCTCATCATTATCGGTCGTGAAATCACGATCTCAGCCCTTCGGGAATGGATGGCCTCGGTCGGCGCGCGCACTAATGTGGCGGTCAATTGGATGGGCAAAGCAAAAACAATTGCCCAGATGGTTGCGGTTCCGTTTTTGCTCTACTACGACACCCTGTTTGGGGGCCTCATCGACACCAGGATCTGGGGCCTTGTACTGGTCTGGGTGGCGGCCGTTCTGACGGTGGTCTCAATGGTTGTTTACCTGCGGGCGGCCTGGCCTGAGTTGCAGAAAAGAGGCTAGTCGGGATAAAATTTAGGGCTTCGCTTGGCCTTTGCGCCGCTGCGATTGGCGAAGTACTAATGCGCGGGAGTAGCTCAGCTGGTAGAGCGCAACCTTGCCAAGGTTGAGGTCGCGAGTTCGAGCCTCGTCTCCCGCTCCAATTGTGTCGCTGAGCCCATCTCTTGGCGGGATGGCAGAGTGGTTATGCAGCGGCCTGCAAAGCCGTGTACCTCGGTTCGATTCCGGGTCCCGCCTCCATGTTCTGTTTCCCAGAGAATTCCAGCCATGTCCGACATCAAACCCAGCCTCCTAGACACTGACCGCCCGGGCGGGCTCCAGAGAGTCTCGAGCCGTCAACCCGCTGTGGGCACTGGAAAAATTTCTTCAGAAACTAATGGGTCATTTAATCAGGAGTTGCAAAAGGCTCAGACCGAGTCGACGGCCAGTTCTGCTTTGTTAGGTCAGGCCTATATCCCGAGCACAGGCAAGGGGTTAGATAAAGGCGTCCACCATCGATTGCCAGACGGCACTGCTGTAACCTACGACGACATCCGTCGGGCAATTGCAGAGGGTCGGGGTAACGAAGATGTCTCTCCCTACTTCACCGGCCAGACAAATACCCAGGCACTAGCGGCCTATGATTTTGCAAACGGTGTTGAGAAGGTGCCTGTGGCAGCAGGCGCGGTTATGGCAGTCAGTCAGCGATCGATTTTTTCCCTGCTGAGTTCAATCACAGATGCGTTTGGGTTTGGTCCAAAAATCCGATCAGCGATGAATCAGACCTCGCCCGAGCAGGAGAAGTCGGTGGCTGCAGCTGCAGATGAGGTAAAGAAAATCTCAAAGAACTGAGTCATGAAAGGCTGATGTGGGGATCTGGGTCGAGTTAGGAGTCTTTCTCTTAGTCTTTATTTTTGGGGTCCATCAGTTGGTGGGCCTTAAGCGAGAGAGACAAAAGCGAGAGCAGCGTCGAGAAGAGCAACAAAAAACAGAACAACCGTTCGCATCAGGAACAGTCAATGACACTAAACGTTCCGAATAGACCCTCCGCTCTCATTTATGGATTGGGCCTTGCAGGCTTAATCCCCTTCGTGGGGCTCGCAGCCCTCAGTTGGGTGCCTGAGATCATGTCAGAGAGCTTCTCTGGCCGCGGATTGGCGTCTTATGCAGCTGTAATTCTCAGCTTTCTTGGCGCTATTTATTGGGGGCTTGCAATGTCGGGTACCCCAAGCGATTCAACCACCGATCGAATTTGGCTCTGGGGTGTATCGCCAAGTGTTCTTGCCTGGCTCGCCCAACTGCTGCCTGAGTTTTGGGCGCTCCTATTACTCAGCGGTTTGCTCTGGGCGTGTTTTATTATGGATCGAATCTACTATCCAAAATATCAACTCCAGGGGTGGCTACCGATGCGGCTTTTACTGACAACGGTTGCGAGTTTTTCCTGCGTGGTAGGCGCGCTGGGGATTCGATAGATTTAATTCGGTTTCACACCCTTGCACAGAAACTGCAGCACCACGCCCTCGTGGGATGAGGGGGTTGCAAATCTTGGCATGGGTGAGCGGTGGTATGTGCTCTCAAATAGAGTCTGACCCTTGCCTTCAGTCTCAGAAAACATCTGGGTGGCAAGCTCAGCATACATATTGCGTTGGCAATCAACCTGTACATAGTCTTTACGGGACCGATAGGCGATTGCCGCCGTGGGCGCGAGGCTGCTTGAGCCTGGAGCAAAGGATTGGGAGTCTTTAAAGTCCAGCAGAATCCAAGTACGCAAGGCCTTGCCCTCATTGACCTGAAAGGCTGCATCGGTCGATACCGATACGGCATCAAGATCGGCGAGCTTTTCGAAACGGGCATGCCCCTGCGCTGGTAAGCAAAGGGCAATGGCCGCAGCGCAGGCGAGCGTATAGCCCAGCAGACGGCGGGCTAGCGAGTTGGCAGGGTGGTGTGTCGCCACCTCCCACCGGGATCGGTCGAGGCGATGGGTAAAAGGGTCTAAAAAGACGATTCTCATAGGGTTAATAACGGGAGATCTTAGAAGATGGTTTAGATTTCTAACCTAAATGTCTTATAAGGAACAATCCCTATCCCATTGATTTTTTGAGTATTTTCATAGTAGTCTTCGGCCCATGCGTGATGAATCTGGCTTTAGGCGACCCAAATACCGGCAAGGCACACTGGCAGTACTTCTTTTAGTTGGCCTCTCTGGCTGTGCGAGCCAATCGGGACAAACCTTTGCCACGTTAGATCGCAACCATCCCCAGTTTCACTCTGAGCAGTGTCAGGCGGCAATTCGTGACACCGAGATACACGACGACATTAAGCTTCTGCGTGCGATTGCGTCCCCCGTTGCGGTAGTGCTCTCTGGGGGGCTTTTACTGCCTGCAGTCTTCGCATCGAATGTGGGGCTTGATACCGTAGACCGGGTAGATGCCTCACGGCTCGATATTAGTTGCGGTGGCGTTGGTCAATCGGCAGGTCAGATCGTAGAAGGTGTCGTCAAAGGCGCAGCCTTTGGGCTTGCGACCAGTGCGGCTGGGGCTGCAGTAGGCGCTGGGGCATTGCCGACGAGTACCGCCTCAAGCAAGTAATCAGACCCGCGACAGCGTAGGCTTGGCAATCGTTCGGGTACTCGACCCTTGTCGACAGCCTTCCTTGGATTCGTTCTGATCCCATTGTCTCTGTAGTGCTCTGTAGGCGTCGCCGGGATCCGGCGCGCCCACAATCGCTTGAATGACGGATGCCGCGCCGGCACCCGCCGCGTGAATTGCGTTCAGGTTCTCTGTATTTACGCCGCCTATTCCAACGATGGGGTAGGGCAGAAGGTTTACCCAGTAGTGCAGGTTCTCAATGCCTTGGGCGATCCATGGCATGACTTTCGCTCGCGTTGGAAAGAGTGGGCCGCAGGCAATGTAGCTTGGCTGTACGGTATGCGCGCGAACAACCTCCCAAAAGCAGTGCGATGAGACACCAAGCCTTAGTCCTGCACGGGCGATTGCATCAAGATCGGCGGTGAGGAGATCGTCTTGGCCGAGATGTACGCCATAGGCGCCTGCTTCGATCGCGAGCTGCCAGTAATCGTTAATAAAGCATTGCGATTGAGGATAGGCCTTCGCCAGTTCGACCGCCTGCAACACAACGCCACGTAGCGCAGTAGATTCTGTTTTGATTCGAAGTTGAATAATCTTCGCGCCAGCCTCGAGCAGACTGCGAAGGTCTTTTAGATTATCGACAATTGGGTAGACACCTGGCCGTGGATTTGTAAGTGATGGAAAGGGCGGTGGCCGGGGTCCTGCCTGAGACCGCATTGGGTCTTGATTGACACGTTGATCAATTAGGGTTGGAAATCGATCAATCGAAAAAAGGTCTCCCGCATTAAGCGCTAAGACAGCGGCATCCTCAAACACATAGCCCTTGTCTTGCCATTCCTGATGGGCAGACTGAAACCGTTTACGTCCCGCAGGGCTACCGAGGTCCGCCTGGGGATTCGGAAATAGATCAGCATTGAGCAGACGAGTGTTGATTCGGAGAAACCAATAGCCATTGGTTTGTGAAAACGAGAGCGTCGGTGGAGCCATGAAATCCTAGAGATTCAAAGGGTAAAGGGTTGGCCCGTAACCGGTGTCGAGGGCGTAGCAAAAGCCTGGGGTGTAATAACACCCGCCAGGAATCCGGCACGTCCGGCACGGATTGCGTCTCGAAAGGCTGCGGCCATCTGAACTGGGTCTTTAGCCTGCGCGATTGCCGAATTGAGCAGTACCCCATCGAAGCCTAGCTCCATCGCTAAGGCGGCATGCGAGGGCGCACCGATTCCAGCATCAACAATGAGCGTAATGTTTGGAAAGCGGTCCCGCATTCGACTCAGCGATTCACGGTTAGTAATTCCTTGTCCTGACCCAATGGGCGCAGCCCAGGGCATGAGAATGGTGCAGCCAACATCGACCAGCCGCTGGGCCACGATGATGTCTTCGGTGCAGTAGGGAAAGACTTCAAAGCCGAGATCAATGAGCTGTTTTGCAGCAGGAACGAGTTCAAATGTATCGGGCTGTAGTGTGTAATCGTCACCCACAACCTCCAGCTTGACCCAGTTAGTCTCAAAGATTTCTCTTGCCATCTGCGCAAGCGTTACCGCTTCGGCTGCGGTTCGACAGCCTGCCGTATTGGGTAGTATTTTTTTACCAATCTTTCGAACCAGATCCCACCAGGCCTTGCCCGACCCCTCTGAGACATTTGCAGCCTGTCGCTTAATGCCCATGGTGAGGACCTCCGCTTGCGAGGCGGCAATGGCGGACTCAAGAATTTGCGGCGATGGATAGCCCGCCGTTCCCATGAGGAAGCGGCTATTGAGCGCCGTGTTTCCGAAACGGATTGGATCGAATGCGAAGTCTGTAGTGCTCATGCTGTCTTTAGAAATGATTATCCGCCTGTAATGGGTTCAAAGGTCATGATCTGATCGCCGGGTTGAAGCGCTCTAAGTGCCCTCTGATTGCGCGCGACGAAACACCCATTCACAGCGGTGGCACAACGATCGCCATCGATGCCACACTGAGCAATCAAGGCATCAAGGCAGAGATGCTCTGCACAGTCGATCGGGTTTCCGTTAACTGAGACCTGCATCTGAGAGACCCTTTTCAATAACTGCTGGTGCGAGTAACCAGCCATGACGGAAAAGTCCATTAATCTGTGTAAGCCCCTCTGTTGTCTCGATGACCGGGAGGTTATCAGGGGTGGCTGGGCGAAGATTAACGTCGCTCCACAGGACTCGGGCTTCGGCGAGGCTAGGGAAGATACTAAATGCTGCCGATAAGAGTTCCATCGTGCTTTGTACAGAAATCGGCGATCGATCCTCGCTCTCAATCTCGGTTGCACCGATCACAACCTGATCATGAGGCCGGGGCACGATGTAAACCCGCCACCTTGGGTGTAACAAACGAACAGCACACCGCAGATCAAAGTCAGGCGCGTGAAGCACCATAATCTCACCGCGCACCCCTCGAACCGAGAGTGTGCTCGATGCTCCTGTTCCCCGGGTATCAATGACCCAGTCGAACCGATGAACGGTAGCGCCTATCGTGATTTTGTGGGGCTCAATCGCATCCGCCCTAGCACCCCACCGCCACTGAACACGGGGTGTAGACAGATACAAGGACTGCATTGCGCGTGCCGGATAGAGGTGTCCTTCGCCAACCAAACGCCATGCATGTAAGGTCCCCTTTATAGCGGGTGCAAGTGCAGGTAGGTCAGAGGCCTGAAGAGGCTCGATTTGAGCGGGATCCTGATCAAGCAGACGAATTACACGCTGAGCGGCACCAATATCACTTGCATGGCAGACCATCAGGCTGCAACTAAGCTCCAAACCAAGGGGTGAGTCTGGATTAGGCAGATGATTTTCGGCTGCCGTATCAATAAGCGACTCGTTTATTGACTGCCACAGGGTTAGGGAGCGTCTCCCAAGGTCGCGTATTGGCGCTCCGCCGGATTCCATCTCCGCGATGGGGCTTAGCATTCCGGCAGAAGTCCAGGCAGCGGCACGTGTCTCACCCAGCGCAGGGCTGGGCGACTGGCTAGCATCAAACACGCAGAGCTGATGTCCGCGTTGTGCGAGTTCAAATGCACAGAGACGGCCCGCTAGGCCGGCCCCAACAATTCCGATGTTCATCCCAGTGTCTCTGAACTCAAGGCCTGCCTCACAGCTTGTGATAGACCTTCGCACCTGTCTTGATAAATTCGATGGATTTTTCTTCCATGCCTTTATGAAGCGCCTGTGCCTCTGAAACACCTTGGGCAGCCGCATACTCACGCACATCCTGGGTGATCTTCATGCTGCAAAAGTGCGGGCCACACATACTGCAGAAGTGGGCGACTTTCATGCTCTCCTTTGGTAGCGTCTCGTCGTGATACGCCTTCGCGGTATCGGGATCGAGCCCTAGGTTAAATTGATCGTTCCAGCGAAACTCAAACCGTGCCTTTGATAGGGCGTTGTCGCGGATCTGAGCACCGGGATGGCCCTTGGCAAGGTCGGCCGCATGGGCTGCAATCTTGTAGGCCATGATGCCAGCTTTAACATCATCTTTATTGGGTAGCCCGAGGTGCTCCTTTGGTGTGACATAGCAGAGCATTGCAGTGCCATACCAGCCGATCTGTGCCGCACCAATAGCTGACGTGATGTGATCGTAGCCGGGAGCGATGTCGGTTGTTAGTGGACCAAGCGTGTAGAAGGGCGCCTCGTCGCACCACTTGAGTTGGAGGTCCATGTTTTCTTTAATGAGTTGCATCGGAACATGGCCCGGTCCCTCAATCATGACTTGCACATCATGCTTCCAGGCAATCTGTGTCAACTCGCCCAAGGTCTTGAGCTCGCCGAGTTGGGCCTCGTCGTTTGCGTCCCAGCCACTTCCCGGGCGCAGCCCATCGCCTAAACTAAAGGAGACATCATAGGCCTTCATGATGTCGCAGATCTCTTCAAAGTGCGTATACAAGAAATTCTCTTTGTGATGTGCAAGACACCACTTGGCCATGATGCTGCCGCCCCTGCTGACAATACCGGTCATCCGTGTGGCTGTCATCGGTACATAGCGCAATAGAACGCCGGCATGGATGGTGAAGTAATCGACCCCTTGCTCAGCCTGCTCGACCAAGGTGTCGCGAAATAGCTCCCATGTGAGGTCTTCTGCCTTGCCATCAACCTTTTCTAGGGCCTGGTAGATCGGTACTGTTCCGATGGGCACGGGGCTGTTGCGCACAATCCATTCCCGTGTCTCGTGGATATGCTTACCCGTGGAGAGATCCATAATCGTATCGGCACCCCAGCGGATGCCCCAAGTCATTTTGTCAACCTCTTCGCCAATTCCTGAGGAGACGGCGCTATTACCAATATTGCCGTTGATCTTGACCAGAAAATTCCGGCCGATAATCATGGGCTCGCTCTCTGGATGATTGATATTTGCAGGAATAATCGCCCGACCACGGGCCACTTCGTCTCGAACAAATTCCGGGGTAATTTCTCTGGGGATGGAGGCGCCAAACGATTGGCCCGGATGCTGGCGTAGCATTAACTCTGCCATGCGTGCGCTGTTGCCTCCGGCAGCTTTTAAGCTCTCAATGTAATCGCTGCGCAGCATGTTTTCCCGAATTGCGATGTATTCCATCTCGGGCGTGATGATGCCTTGGCGGGCGTAATGCATCTGGGTAACATTTTTTCCTGCCTTTGCGCGACGGGGCTGGCGGTGCAGATTAAAGCGCAGCGCAACGAGCTTTGGGTCATTTAATCGGGTCTGTCCAAAGGCGCTACTTGGCCCCGTGAGTAACTCGGTATCGTTACGCTCGTTAATCCAAGCCGCCCGAATTGGGGTGAGGCCTGCCCGGATATCGATCGTAACGCAAGGGTCTGTGTAAGGGCCGCTCGTATCATAGACATAGAGTGGCGGGTTTTTCTCTGCGCCCATCTGACTCGGCGTATCTTCTTGTGTGATTTTTCGAAAGGGCACCCGAAGGTCAGGGCGCGATCCTGCGATATAGACTTTTTCGCTGTTAGGAAACGGTGCGATAGCACTCTGGTCTACGCTAGCTGTAGCAGCAAGAAATTGTGGATTAACAGCCATGGTTAGTCTCCTGATAGTGTCATAGGTTGTGGCGCAAAGCCGTGATTGATGGGGCCGTGGCCCTTCGCGTGTGTTGATGCTTGTGGGTTGGTATTCCAGGCTTGATCAATACGCATTGTCACTGCCGATGCAATTGCCCGATAGACATAGTCTTGCCCGCCTTTAACCGCGTTTCGCAAGGGATAGCCTTGGGCTAGAAAGCATGCAATTGCTGACGAAAGCGTGCAGCCTGTGCCATGGAGATTTCGTGTATCAATTTTTGGGTTTGTAATCTCGGTAACTTGCAAGGCAATCGGATTCTGGAGTGTGTTTTCTGAAGTGGGGCGCTCCACCCGCTCGAACAGCACATCAACAAGCTGGGGTTGATCAAGGTGTCCGCCCTTGATCAATACGGCCGAGCAGCCCATGGATAGTATTTTTCGAGCAGCCGCTTCGAATTGGTTGGGCCGCGTGATGGGTTCTCCCACCAATAACGAGAGTTCATCCAAGTTCGGCGTGACAACCGCGGCCATCGGAAATAGCCTACGAACAATCTCCTCTTGTGTTTTTGGCGTGATGAGCAGGTCACCACTTGTGGCGATCATCACGGGATCTAAAACGATATTTGAGCAGCCATACGCGGTGAGTAGTCTTGCGACCACATCCACGATCTCAGGGGAATGCAGCATTCCGATTTTCACGGCATCGGCGCCGATATCATCGAGAACCGCCGACAGCTGGGACTCCAGAAAGCTGGGCTCGGGCGCATGGATTGCTCGGACTCCCTGGGTGTTTTGTGCGGTGAGGGCCGTGATTGCGGTCAGACCATAGCAGCCTAGCGCTGTAATAGTTTTGAGATCCGCCTGAATACCAGCGCCACCTCCGCTATCAGAGCCTGCGATCGATAATATTTTTCGGGGTGCCCCCAAACCGTGCTCGCTTTCATAAGGTTTACGTTCTGCGATCAGGCCGCACTCGGCGTTAAAAGATCACAGAGCCAAACTAGTAAAAAAATCGCGAGAGGGGGGGTAGTCGACTGATGCTTCCCTACGCCGGTATCAGCCGGATCAGGTTCGAGGGTATTTCTCAGACCGCACAACCGGTCACCCCTAGCTCGTTGCAATAGTTTAACGCACGTGAGGTGTCACTAAAGACTCTTTTAGAGGAATAAAAAAAAGCCCGCTGGGGATCAGCGGGCTTTGGCCTTACAACACTCCGAAAGAAGGGGTTCCCCGGAGTGTCAGGGTGCTAGTGCACCATTACTTCGCCATTTTCAGGTCTGGGTAGCGGACCGAAGACACCAGATCTTGGACCTGGCGGCTTGGTGCCGGTGTAATCAGACTGACGATAATGATCACAGCAAAGCCTAGCGGAACGCCAAAGAGGCCGGCTGAAATCGCCGAGATTTCAAACCACTCGTTGACGATAGGCGCTGAGCGCGGGATGTCGAAGAACACTTCGCGCAGCCATGGCTGATTCAGAATCATGTAGTAGAACGTGATTCCGACCCCAGCGAGCATACCCAGGCTTGCGGCAATCCCGGTTGTGCGCTTCCAGAAGATTCCCATGACGAGCGCCGGGAAGAAGCCAGCCGCTGCAAACGAGAACGCCGCAGACACCAGGAACAGAATGTCAGCAGGTTTTTGTTGTGCAACCAAGGCCGCCAACACGGCGACGATCAAGAGCATCGTTTTGGAAAGCATTACACGACGGGCAACAGGCGCCGAAGGATCGATCATTTTGTAGTACACGTCGTGTGAAAGCGCGTTTGCCATCGTCAGGAGCAGACCGTCGGCCGTTGATAGCGCTGCCGCAAGACCACCCGCTGCCACCATGCCTGAGACTACATAAGGCAGGCCTGCGATCTCTGGTGTTGCCAGAACCACAATATCCGCCCCAATCGAGATTTCTGCCAACTGAACAATTCCATCTTTGTTCAAGTCAACAATCGATAGCAGTGTTGGGTCAACCTTGGTCCAGTTCTGAACCCATGCTGGCAGTGATGCATAGGCAGACCCCACGATATCGTTGTACATCACAAACTTCACCAGTACGGCCAGTGCAGGCGCCGAGAAGTAAAGCAGGAAGATGAAGAACAACGACCAGGTCACCGAGTTACGTGCCTCACGGACTGATGGCGTTGTGTAAAAACGCATCAGGATGTGGGGCAGTGCTGCGGTACCAACCATCAAGCAGAAAATCAGCGCTAGGAAATTCTTGCGCGCTTTGTTCTGGGCGGCCTCGTCTTTGCCAGGGAAAGATGTGGCATGTGGAAGTGGCGGGTTCGCCCGCGCAGCGCCTGCCTTCTGACCGTTTAAGCCCTTGGTGTAGGCGGCTTCATCGGGGAACTTAGCAAGTGCTTCTTGCGCGGCTTTGATTGCAGCCTCGTCTTTTGCTTTCGCAGAGGTGAGTTCAGCCACACGCTTTTCAAGAACGGCTTTATCTGCAGCGTAGGAGCCTTTTACATCTTTCAGCTTCTCGTTTGCAGCGGCAGCACGGTCTTTAAAGATCTGGCGTACTTCGATCTCTTTGGGGTCGGCAGTGATTTTTTTCTCAAGCTCAGTCACCTTCGCGAGCTGCTGTCCATAGACCAGCTGTGGGATGGGGAAGCCGGTTTGTTTTACCGACAGCCAGACCACAGGGATCATGTAGGCAATGATCAAGATGATGTACTGGGCTACCTGTGTCCAGGTCACAGCCTTCATGCCACCCAAGAATGAGCAGACCAGAATGCCGGCAAGGCCAAGGAATACGCCGAGCTCAAACGTTACACCCGTGAGACGGGTCGTAATGAGGCCGACACCGTAGATCTGTGCAACCACGTAGGTGAATGAGCAGAGGATCGCAATCAACACCCCAATGAAGCGCGGCGTGTTTCCACCATAACGTGCACCCAAGAAGTCGGGAATGGTGAACTGGCCAAACTTGCGTAAGAACGGCGCAAGGAATACGGCCACAAGAACGTAACCCCCGGTCCAGCCCATGATGAAGGCAAGGCCAGAGTAGCCCTGGAGGTATAAGCCTCCGGCCATACCAATGAACGAGGCTGCAGACATCCAGTCGGCGCCCGTCGCCATCCCGTTAAATACAGCGGGAACGCGACGGCCGGCGACGTAGTATTCGTCAGCATCATTGGTGCGGCTCATGATTCCGATACCGGCATAGAGCAGAATGGTTGCGCCCAAAAAGACGTAGCCCATCATGGCCCGTGATAGACCCATTTGCTCGGCAATACCGAGCAGAATACAAAAGACAATAAAGCCACCGGTATAGAACCCGTAGACCTTCTTCAAGTTCGCCGTGAAGGCTTTCTGTGATTTCGGTGCGGCAAAAGAATTAGTTGTTTCCATGCTTAGTCCTCCTCCGCCTCAGCAACGCCGAATTCCTTGTCAATCTGGTTCATCGATCGGGCGTAATACCAGATGATCAGAACGTAGACGATCAAAGAACCTTGAGCTCCCATGTAGAAAGCAAACGGCCAGCCGAAAAAGTTAAATGAAAGATCGCGGGCAAAGTACCCCACGACAAACGTAACGACAAACCAGATCGCAAGCAATATGGCTGTCTTTTGCAGCAACGCCCGCCAGTAGGCTAGGTGTTTTTCAGTTAATTCCATCAAAATCCTCCTAAAGGAAGTGTGTTTTTTAATGCTCCTGCGACTTGTCCCGTCGCTTATTACTGTCAATTAAATAAACCTGCGCCTACGAATCCTGACTTTGTGAAGTGATTTATTGGGTCCTGTACTTCGAGAACGGGTCGACGACTCCGGCTTCAACTCCGGTCTCTTTCTGAAGTTGTACTGCGAGCTGGGGCTCAAACTGGTGCAGCTTGCGCACAAGCTTAATGCACGATTTATCATCGCCCAAGCGATGGTGCAGGCTTGCGAGTTGGTAGTAACCATAGGGGCTCATCGGCTGCAGATCAATGGTGCGCTGCAACGCAGCCTTGGCCTCCTCTTGCCGATTCAGCGCAATTAAAGAGAGCGCTCGACCATAGTGGGCACGGTCCATTTTCTCATCAACCCGAATACAGGCATCGAAACAGGACAGCGCCTGCTCGTGATCTTCTCGTTTCTGAAGCAAAAAGCCGAGGTTGAACCAAGCGGCTGAGAATTTTGGGTCGACCTCCAAGGATTTGCGCAAGAGGACTTCTGCCTCCTGGGGGCGATTGAGCTCAGCTTTGCAATGGGCTGCGACGGTATAGGGCTTTGGGTCGCGCGGCTTTAATTCGGCCACCCGGAGCCAATAATCTGCCGCAATCTCGTTTTTGCCGAAGATCATGGCCCAGTGGGCAATCTGGCTTTGGACCCAGGCATTTAGGACTCTCACGCGCCTAGCCCCCGGAAAAATGCGATCACTAAGACAATCCAATCTGGGTAGAGAAAATCCATGGTGAGAAACCAGACCCAGAACACAATAGCCAGAGAAACAAAGGGCAGGTGCTTATCCGCGACCTGTTTGGGAGAGATCTTTTTTGCAAACCAAATTAGGGGGGAGGTGGAAAGCCGAAACATCCGATAGACCGCATTGGCCTCGTGCCTGCCGAAACTCAGTGCGTAAACCAGACCCTGACCCACGAGCAAGAGCCCAGCAAATTCGGCGAGTCCCTTAAGGACGACCACGATTCCCAGCAATATTGTCCCCTTCTAAAGCTACAGCCAGCACCAGGCTACGCTTTGATCCCCAGGCGCAGAGGTGTTCTAATTCTTCTTAGGAGCGCAGGGTACTGTGCAATTCACAAGAAGTCTACTCAGGGGATCCATGGGTGTCTGATGCGCTGCAGCACGATTTAACGGAGCTCACCATGGATATCCGAGTAGGCGAATTGATTCGTAAGTCGCCCTTGGTGTGTCTCCCGAAGACAAGTTTGCAGCAGGTGTTTCAGGCAATGGACCGGGAAATGACCGGATCAATGCTGGTCGCGGACGAGACTGGGGCGATTCAGGGCATTTTGACCCGCTATGACTTAATCAAGCGGGTGATCCTTCCTCAGCTGCCGCTATCCACCCCGATTGAAGCAGTCATGAGCCGGGGTATTAAAACGATCGATGCCGACAGCGGGGCCCTCGAGGCTATGCTGATGATGGCCCGTCACAAGGTGCGGCACCTGCCTGTGTTGCAGCATGGGTTTCTGGTTGGGCTGGTCTCCGAGCGAGATCTCTTTAATTTTCAGAAGTCGAGCCTCAGGATTCTCTCCTCATCGGTCGAACAATCCGAGTCGATCCCCGATTTGAAGCTCTGCGCTGGGGAAGTCTTGGGCCTTGCCAGACGCCTTATGGCCCAGGGCGTTGCAGCGACGGCGCTTGCTCGGCTGGTGAGCCACCTAAATGATGGGCTCACGCGCCGAGTGATCTCAATCTGCGAACAGAGGCTATCGGCGGAGCTTGGCCCCCTGCCGACCTGGTGCTGGCTTGCCTTGGGAAGTGAGGGCCGGGAGGAGCAGACGGTTGCGACCGATCAAGATAACGCCATTATTTTTGAAGGCGATGGGCCGCGTTATCGAGAAGCCTTCAAACAATTAGCCGCCGCCATTAATCATGGGCTTGCCGAGGTGGGGTTTCCGCTCTGCAAGGGCGGGGTGATGGCAATGAACGATAAGTGGTGTCGTAGTGTTGAGGAGTGGCATCAGCACGTGAGCGAGTGGTTTAAGTTTCCAAGGCCCCAAGCCTTGCTGGACGCCAATATATTTTTTGATTTCCGCGGCCTATCCGGGGAGGTTCGTCTTGCCGATGAGCTGCGCAGCTGGATCTTCTCGCAGGTGGCTGGGCATAAGTTATTTATTCGCTCTCTGGCCGAGGACTCGATGCGTGATTCGGTGGCTAGATTAACCCGTAATCCGGTGGCCGTTAGTGTGGCTCGTGCAATGCGCAAACAGGGGTATCTCATGGAGTGGCTTGCCCCCTCAGCGATAGACACAAAGCGTGGGGCGACAGCCCCTGTCGTTTATTTTGCCCGGGTGTTGGCGCTGGCCCATGGGGTGGCGGCAACCGCGACCGATGAGCGCTTAAAGGCTCTCTGTGCGGGTGGGGCAATGTCAGAATCTGAGTCCCACCTGATGCGGGATGCATTTAACGTTCTGCAGAAGTATCGGCTAAAGGCGCAACTCGCCTACGCATTGCGGGCAGCCGAATCGGATCAAGGCGGTGTCTCACCCAATGTCTTGGCCTTAGACCCCTTAAGTTCGCATGAAATCGACCAATTATCGGAATCGCTGGAGACTCTTGGTAATCTGCGGGCCCGGTTAGAGATGGATTTCCTGCGCTAGCGCCTTCGAGCTACAGACTCATGGGTAACAACTGAAAGCAGAGAATCGTGACAATTGTGGGCAGCAGGGCTCCTAGGAATAGAGCTCCAGGATTAATGTTGCTGTCTTCAAAACGACCGCGCAGAATGGAGGCACCCGCCGGGTTTGGCGCGTTGGCAATGATGGTCAATCCACCGCCCGTCACCGCGCCAGCTACGAGGGAGTATTTGAATTCTTCGCTCAGGCCCTGCACGAGGGAGCCCAGATAGGTCAACGCTGCATTATCCGTCACTGCGGTGAGCGCAGTCGCGCCATAGTAGACCGATGTCGGGCTCATCTGGCTTAGTAACGGCTGCAGCCACCAGGATTGCAGACCTCCCAGCACAACGAGGCCTGCCAAGAAAAATCCAACCATCAGGCCTTCCCGAAGAATTAGCCGGTCTTGGTACTGCGGATAGGCGGTTGCGATGCCCATAAATAGAAGAAAGATACCTAGAAAGACTGGTGCGTGATGGGCGAATAAAACAATGCCAGCGATCATGAGCAGATGCACAGCAATCAGGGTGCTTGGAACGGCCACCTGCTCTGCTTGCACCATCGCACGCTCCTTGATGATCTGCTCACCGGCCTCCGTAAGATATTGCCGAAACAGCAGGGTCAGAACTGCGCCGTTAATGAAGACCGCTACTGCGGCCTTCCAGCCGAAATGGGTAAACATATACACGGTATCCCAGTTCCAGGTTGCAGCAACCATCAGCACTGGGGGGGCAGCAAAGTGGGTTAGGGTTCCGCCGATCGACACGTTAACAAAGAGAACACCGATTGTTCCGTACTTAAAAGCATTTGATCCGCGTTGCTGAAAGTACTGTAAAAGCATGAGCGCACCCAGAGTCATGGCGGCAGGCTCTGTAATAAACGAGCCGAGCAGGGGGACGAAGGTCATCAAAACAAAATAGCGGGCAACGCCCATATTAATGGGCAATGCATTGGCGACGGACTCCACCAGTTTCTTTGCTGTAAACATGACAGGCTTACTGGCTGCAATGACCATGATTGCAAAAACAAAGAGAGGCTCAGTGTAGTTACGTGTATCGGCATATTCAACGGCCTTTGAAAAGCCTTCGGCATAAATTAGCCAGGCAAAAAGAATGATCGACCAAAACCCGAATACGGCCTCGACCTCGCCAAGCAGATGGAAGACGCCATGATGAGCCGGGTAGCGGTGGGCCAGTTTCTCAAAGAGCTTGGCGGCGAAGGTGTGGCAGACAGCAATCGCGAAAAGCGCAGCTGCAACATATTGTGTAAGTTCTGACATGGCGTATCCCGCTTGTTTCCAATTCGATTGCGCCGATTGTAAACTGAGCTACTAATGCAGATTCACTTCGCCTCAGACCTCCACCTGGAATACCTTAATCGGCGTTTCCCTGAGCATTTACGTATTGATCGGCTCTACACGCCGTTTGCAGATGTCTTGGTGTTAGCGGGTGATATTCATGTCGGCACACAGATGGTCGATAAATTCGGGCGTTGGCCGCATCCCGTGCTGTATGTTCCGGGGAATCATGAGTTCTACGATTGCGCTATCGAGCCACAGATCCAGAAAATAAAGGCGGCCGCGAAGGATACGGCGATGATCGTCTTGGCCTGTGATGAATACATTGATCAGGGGGTTCGCTTTCTGGGCTGCACGCTGTGGACCGACTACCAGCTGATGGGCACGGGCGGCCGCCAACTCGCATCGATGTTTGCGTGTGAGGCGCGAATTGCAGACCATCGGAAGATCATGGGTGTACAAAAGGTGGGGCAGGGGTTTTCTGCCCAACAGGCCTTTGAGCTGCATCAGCGGGAACGGGCTTGGCTTGAGGAAAAACTCTCCCAGCCATTTGATGGTCGTACCGTTGTCATTACTCACCATGCACCCTCCCGGGGCAGTATTCATCCCCGATTTCGCGGGGACCCCTGCAATGCGGCCTTTGTGTCCGACCTTGATGATGTGGTTGCGAAGGCGGATTTCTGGATACATGGCCATGTACACGATAGCTTTGACTATCAGGTGGGCAAGTGCAGGGTGCTCGCGAATCCGGGTAGTTACGCAACAACCCTAGGCAAGGTCAAAGCTTTCGAAGAGTTGGAGTTTGAGAACCCATTTTTTGACCCGCAAAAGGTGATTGACCTAGAGGCTGTAAAATCCGAGCAATATCTGCCCGGATGATGAAATAGGTAGACATACAGGACTTAAAATCCTGGGGCGCAAGCCGTGCCGGTTCGATTCCGGCTCCGGGCACCAAGAATTACTCGGGTATCGCATGCCCCATTCGCGCCGCAAGGCCGATCAGCGCCATACACCGGCCACCAGAGTAACAGTAGGCAAGGATGGGCTGCGGCATCTCAGAGAGCAAGACGCCCATCTCTTGGGCATTAGCCGCCGTGCCGCCATCGGGTGTGACGGGCAGAAAACGAAATTTGAGGCCCGCTTGTTCGGCTGCGGATTGAATAGACTCTGCCGTAGGCTGGTCGGCCCCGTATTCAAAATCAGGTCGATTGCAGATCACCGATTGAAACCCTGAGCTTGCGATTTCAGATAGATCACTAGGGCTGATCTGCCCAGCCACTGCGAGTTTTTCTGTAAGCCACCGAATGGGCAGTGCCATGGAGGGAGTCTTTTCTATTTTAGATCTTGCAAGGTTGGAAGTTGTTCAGCCAAGCGCTGCACTACGCGCTTAAGCTTAAAGTGTCTAAATATAATTGACTTTAACTTATTAATTGGCTGTAATGAAGCCTTCTTATCCGAGAGTCTTAAGGGGCGCCGTGATCTCTGCAGACGGTTTACGTGCGACAAGCGTCTTTACGGAGGGCCTTTAAATGCGCCTCGACCGCACAACGTTACCGAAATTCCTAACTCAAGAGCTTCAGGGCAGCGCCGATGCTCGCAATCTGGCGGCACTGCTGATTGATGTGGCCTCTGCCGTTAAGGCAATCTCTGTACTGACTGCCAAAGGTGGGTTAGCCGGAATCCTGGGTAGCCTCGAGACAGAGAACATACAAGGCGAAGTTCAGAAAAAACTAGATATTCTTTCGAACACAGAATTCGTAAATACGTTCTCGCTTGGAGGGCTTGTTGCGGGAATTGCCTCTGAGGAAATGGAAAATCCGATTGCCATAGAAGGTAACAAGCGGGGCCCATTTCTCACGCTCTTTGATCCTCTCGATGGATCCTCGAATATTGATGTCAATGTCTCAGTCGGTTCGATATTTTCAGTTCTGCGTGCACCGAAGGATCGTGCTGTGGTGATGGCCGATTACCTAAGGCCAGGACGGGAGCAGATCGCCGCGGGCTATGCGCTCTATGGGCCATCGACAATGTTTGTTCTGACAGTGGGGAAGGGAACCCATGGGTTTACCTTAGATCGGGAGGCTGGAGATTTCATCCTCACCCACGCCAATATCCAAGTACCTGCGGATTCCAGTGAGTTTGCAATCAATGCGAGTAACGAGCGCTTCTGGGAGCCTCCGGTTTTACGCTATGTCTCCGAGTGCAAGGCCGGCAAGACCGATGTCAGAGGCCGTGATTTCAATATGCGATGGATTGCCAGCATGGTGGCGGATATCCATCGAATTCTGATGCGCGGTGGCATCTTTATGTACCCCAAAGACAATAAAGACCCGAGTAGGCCCGGCCGTTTGCGGCTAATGTACGAAGCCAATCCCATGGGGTTGGTGGTTGAGCAGGCCGGCGGAATAGCCAGCACCGGCCGCGGCAGGATTCTCGAGTTAGCGCCTGAGCTGATCCATCAGCGAATTCCCGTCATTATGGGATCACGCAATGAGGTCGAGCGGATTGAGCGCTATCACCAAGAGTTCGATGCCGGGAAAGATAAGAGTTATTCCTCTCCACTCTTTAAGGAACGATCCTTATTTCAATAAGTTAATCTGTCGATCGATTCGACCATAACTTATTGCGGGAACTCGCATGTCAGCCCAATATCCGATTGTTGCAATAACTGGCTCTTCTGGGGCCGGCACGACTACAGCGATGAGTAGCTTTCAGCATATTTTCCGGCGTGAGGGCATAAAGGCCCAGGTGCTTGAGGGCGATTCGATGCATCGGTTTAATCGAATGGAGATGCGTGCCGAGTTAAAAAAGAGAACAGAGTCCGGAAACAATAATTTCAGCCATTTTGGACCAGAGGCGAATCTCTTAAAGGAGCTCGAAGAGATTTTCCAGCGCTTTGCGCAGACCGGTAAGGGAAAGGTCCGTAAGTACATTCATGATGCAGCCGAAGGGTCAGAGTTTCACCAGGAACCCGGAACCTTCACGCCTTGGAATGATATGCGAGCCGATGCTGACCTACTGTTCTATGAGGGTCTGCATGGCGGTTATGTCGGGCCTGATGCAGACGTTGCCCGACATGTTGATCTTCTGGTGGGGGTAGTGCCGATCATCAATCTCGAGTGGATACAAAAACTCCATCGTGACAAGCGGACCCGAGGATATTCTCAAGAGGCAGTCGTCGATACGATTCTGCGACGAATGCCGGATTACATTAACCATATCTGCCCACAATTCTCGCGCAGTCATGTTAATTTTCAAAGGGTACCCACAGTAGACACCTCGAATCCCTTTATTGCCAACGATATTCCAAGCCCCGACGAGAGCATGGTCGTGATCCGTTTTGCCAATCCCAAGGGGATTGATTTCCCGTATCTCTTATCGATGTTGCATAACTCTATGATGACTCGGCCTAACACCTTGGTCATCCCTGGAGGCAAGATCGGCTTGGCGATGCAGTTGATCTTTACGCCCATGATTCTTCGACTTATGGATCGAAAGCGTCGAGCCTAGCGAGGGGTGTAAAGGTATGGCCTTGGTGATGTTTGATTTGGATGGCACGCTGCTGGATACGGCTGGCGAAATAGCGGAGTCCGCAAACCGTACGCTCGACCATTATCAGCTGCCGCGGGTCTCCGTGGCGGATGTCCGTAACTGGATTGGCCATGGCACGGGGTGGATGATGCGTCAGGCTTGGAATTCGGTTGCCCAGGCGCCGAGCGACGCTCAATGGGCGAAGGTGATGGAGGTTTTTATCCACCACTATTTTGAATGTGCGGGCTCTGACAGTAAGCCTTATCCCGATGTACTAGAGTCCCTCGGGCGCTTGCAAGAGCTCGGAGTGAAGCGGGCAATCATTACCAACAAAGAGTGCCGATTTACCGAGCGGATTCTGGAGCGCCATGGGCTCACATCTATTTTTGATTTGGTAATCTCGGGCGATACCTACGCCGTAAAAAAACCGAACCCTACCGTAATCTACAATTGTCTTGATGCCTTAAACATGAGCGTCGGGGAATCTCTCTTTGTTGGGGATTCGTCAATCGATATTGCGACAGCGAAGGCGGCGGGCGTTTTATGTTGGGCAGTACCCTATGGCTACAACATGGGCCAGCCTATCGAGACTGCTGCGCCGGATCGAATTGTGCCCACGATTAAAGAAGTTCCACTTTTTTTTAAAGGACTTGCATGAGGTTTTTGCGAATGACAGAGTTGCCGCTTGAAGGGAAAAGGGTCTTCATTCGCGCTGATTTAAATGTTCCTCAGGATGATGCAGGCGTCATAACGGACGACACCCGCATACGGGCCTCGATTCCTGCGATTGAGCAGGCACTGGCCAAGGGCGCAGCGGTCATGGTGACCTCACACCTGGGCCGCCCCACGGAAGGCGAGTTGAAGGCCGAAGACTCTCTGGCGCCAGTGGCTGCCCGGCTGGCTCAGTTGCTCAACCGAAAAGTGCCGCTGATTGCCAATTGGGTAGATGGCGGATTTTCGGTCAATCCGGGTGAGGTGGTCTTGCTCGAGAACTGCAGGGTGAACCGCGGAGAGAAGAAAAACGACGAAGCATTGGCCAAGAAGATTGCAGCCCTCTGCGACATTTATGTCAACGACGCCTTTGGTACAGCACACCGGGCTGAGGCAACGACCCACGGTGTAGCAAAGTTCGCGCCAATCGCCTGTGCTGGCCCACTCATGGCGGCTGAACTTGATGCATTGGCCGCAGCCCTACACAACCCTAAGAGGCCCATGGTTGCAATTGTTGCGGGCTCTAAGGTGTCTACGAAGCTCACGATTCTTAAATCTCTGGCCTCGAAGGTCGATCAATTAATTGTTGGAGGGGGTATTGCCAATACCTTCATGCTTGCGAAGGGCCTTCCTATAGGCCGCTCGCTGGCTGAGCCCGATTTGGTAGAGCAGGCGCGCGACATTATTGCGATGATGGAATCTCGGGGTGCCGGGGTGCCTATCCCCGAGGATGTCGTCGTGGCCAACGAGTTCTCTGCCCAGGCACGTGCTAACAAGGTGGCTGCCGATCAGGTTGCTGCTGATGACATGATCCTGGATATCGGACCAAAAACGGCCTCGCGGCTTGCCGCAATTATTGCGAACGCAGGAACGATCGTCTGGAATGGTCCGGTGGGCGTATTCGAAATTCCGCAGTTTGCGGGGGGCACAAAAATGCTTGCTGCTGCGATTGCGCACTCGCCCGCCTTCTCGATCGCCGGGGGTGGTGACACCTTGGCGGCGATCTCGAAATTCGATATCGCGTCTCAAATTGGTTATATCTCTACGGGTGGCGGCGCATTCCTAGAGTTCCTCGAGGGAAAGGTCTTGCCCGCGGTTGAGATATTGGAATCTCGCGGGCGCTAAGTTCTGGCCGCGGGTCGCTCACCGCTGCCGTGGCGGCGGCCTAGGTGGGCCAATGGACTGAGCGAATTTAAATTGGCGGCTGCTTTCTTCGCCGCACCGTCAAGTACCAGAGTAAACCGATGGCAATCGTGGGCACCGAGATAAGGCCAACCTGATCGGGGTCAAGCGGCACGCCGTATTGCTTTAGACCTTTGGCAACGTATTGCAGTAATCCCGTTGCGTAGTAGGTCATCACAATGATGGAGAGACCTTCCACTGTCTGCTGCAGCCTCAACTGCAGCTTTGCCCGTCGGTCCATACTCGATAGCAATTCTTGTTGTTGGCTCTCGTTTACAAACTCGATGCGGGTTTTTAAAATCTGCGTGGTTCGCGATATACGGTCTGATAAGTCGCGAAGCCTGCGAACAGTCCACTTACAGGTACGCATCGCAGGTTCGAATCGCCGATCCATAAAGGTATTGAGCATCTGCACACCCGGGATTGTTGTTTCATGGAGTTCAACGAGCGAGCGCTTCACTAGTTCGTGGTAGGCCTCGGCTGCTGTGAAGCGCAGCCCATTTGCAGATATCCAGCCTTCGACCTGCGCAGCCAGTGCAGACACATCGCCAAGAAGCTGTGCATCGACCGATAGATCGATGGTGGTTTTTTTCTGCGCGGTCGCAATCTTCTCAGAGACTCGGGCGAGCTCAAGTTCTGCCGAACGCAGCGGCTCAGCAAGGGACTTGGCATGAGGCAAGGCAAGCAGAGCCATCATGCGATAGGTCTCGGCATCAATCATTCGCTGCACCGTACGGCCTGCCTGCCGACTGCCAATTGCTGGCCCACGCAGAATCATCTGAATAAAGCCAGCCTCATCGAGTTGAAGGTCGGTCCAGAGCTGTGCGTTCTGGTTTGAGGTAACGACACTTCCGACAACGGTGTTTCCTGAGAATCGCTTTGCAACCTCGTAGGCATCGGGGTAGGGTTGTGCAGATTCAAGCGCGATGTCGAGCGCAACGAGCCGTTGTCCGGTAAGTTCATTGAGCCCTTGGGCGTTTACGGACTCGAGCCGCTTGCCGGTCTTTGTCAATACGGCATCACGGGACTCGAAGCTGGCGGTGTCTGACTGCTGCGAGAAGATGGTGACACTCACGAATTCGCCATGCATCTCCCACTTCAACAAAATTCGCTGTGGCTCTGGTGCAATCTCGAGTACCCGTATTGAGGGGTTATGGGCCGTACCATGATGGAGCGGAAAACTATTCGATGCCCGATTAATCCAAGAGAGCTGCTGGCGGCGCGAAATCGCGTCGAGGATAAAAGCCTGATTGATGATCCGCTCGTTGGGCCACAGGGCAATCGGTGGCCGCGCATGGATCTCGTTGTGCAGGGCATAACGCTGGGGATGGTCGGCGCTGGGGTTGTTACTCATCATGAGATGCGATTCTGCCAGTAAGCCCGGGCAATTCTGATCTGGTCTTCAAGATAACTTGCGTAGAAATCCCTAGAGGCATAGCCCACTAAGGGGGGTGTTAGGGGGTTTGCCCGGGCATCTAGCACGGCCAGTGTGCGCGTTAGTCGCATGCCGTGAAGATTGCCCCACTCCCGGGCAGGTCGTTTTTTTCCGTCCGGAAACCAGGCCGGGCTTGCATCATCAACATCCATCTCGACCACCAGAAAGCCGGGCGACATTTGGGCGCGGCTGCGAGGAAGGAGCTGCTCTTTTTTGAGAGCCACGCACCACGGGCAGCCC
>JACCDH010455801.1_pt1 | contig 24542 bp, 18 predicted proteins | sample 7442481 | NCBI WGS metagenome assembly JACCDH01 (sample SAMN15323433, study PRJNA562643) | freshwater metagenome | isolation source: river surface water | place: USA:Blue River Watershed | collected 2017-08-15
AAATTGAAACAAGAACCATTGATTTCTTATAACAACCAACACCCCATTGCAATTAGAATGTATTTGGGTGGAAAAATTTCACTAGAAACTCTAATTATACTTGACAAATTGCTCGATTTCAGGTATACTCTAAATACTGACCTAACAAATGACTTTATCTGGAATGATTTAAGTCTTTTGATAGAGAAGTACCGACCATTCGTTCGTTTCGATCGAACGAAATTTAACCAACTATGGATCAAGGAGAAAGGCCAAGTGGTCTGTTAAATGAGTCACTCTAAACGCAGAGACTTCGATTACGAACCTCGAGTCAAAGAAGTTCGAAAAGGTGTTGATAAGTCGAACAAGCACCGTAAAAACTTGTATAAATACTCTAGTAGTCATGATGATGATTATGATGACTACGATGATTATGATACAAATCGCAAATACTAACATACAACGCAAATATAAGGACAATACATATGTCAATTAATTCACTATCAGAACTCCGTAAGAATCGCGGAAACTTCGACTCACTCATGAAGGCAGTTGAGTCAATCGCAAATCCCTCAAATGAAAAGAAGGGCGATGATGATCGCTTCTGGAAACCGACTGTCGACAAGGCAGGTAACGGTCTCGCAGTCATCCGCTTCCTTCCTGCTCCTGCAGGTGAAGAACTTCCTTGGGTTCGCATTTGGGATCACGGTTTCCAGGGTCCAACTGGTAAGTGGTATATTGAGAATTCTCTGACAACTCTCAACAAGCCCGATCCTGTCGCTGAATTGAACAGCGAACTGTGGAACTCTGGTATCGAAGCGAACAAGGAAATCGCTCGTAAGCAGAAGCGTCGCCTCTCGTATGTCTCGAATATTCTGGTCGTTCGTGATCCAGCAAATCCGGAGAACGAGGGTAAGGTTTTCCTCTATAAGTATGGTAAGAAGATCTTTGATAAGATTAAGGATGTAATGCAACCTACTTTTGAAGACGAAGATCCAATCAATCCGTTCGACTTCTGGCAGGGTGCCAACTTCAAGTTGAAGATTCGTCAGGTTGAAGGTTATCGTAACTATGATAAGTCGGAGTTTGATGCAGTCTCTCCTCTCGCAGAAGATGATGCCGAAATCGAAGCAGTCTGGAAGAAGGAACATTCTCTAGCAGCGTTCCTCGACCCTTCAAACTTCAAGTCGTATGACGAACTGAAGGCAAAACTGGATGCAGTTCTTTCCGGTGGTGCGCGAGTTCCTACCGCTGAGAAGGTCAACCCTCTTGACGCTGAAGACGAACTGTTCGTTGAAACCAAGATGAAGGCAGCACCTGCTACTAAGGCAGTTGATGACACTCCGCCTTGGAATAATGATGACGATGACACGATGAGTTACTTCTCGAGTCTCGCCGACGACTAAACTGAAAAGGGGAGCGTTTCGCTCCCCTTTTTTATGCTACTGCTCTTTTTTGTTGGAATCTTAACCAAGTTGGATCGTCTGATCTTACGTTTCCAACACCTCCAGGAGCAGTGATTGTTGGAGCAGATTGACCTCCACCGCCCTGATTGATTACTGTTGGAGGAGGTACATTAATTTTCATTTTATCTCTTGTAGCGACTGTTCCTGCTTCGATGATAGATCCGTCGACGTTTTTGCCAGTTTCTGGTTTTGCGGTTTTCTTAGAAGCATCATATAAAGCACCTGCTGCCATTCCCATTGGTCCTAGTGCAGTGCCAAGGAGTTTTCCTTTGTTGTCGCCCATCAAGTTACCTATTTTGGAAAGCATACCACCTTCTTTTTTCTCAGCGGCAGACTTTGGTTTTTCTTCTCCGCCAAATAATGCACTACCAATAGTACCAAGTGGATTTGTGGCAAGACCAAGCGCAGTTTTTGCGACACCCACAACTTTGTCTTTACCAGAAGGTTTTAAATCTTTCTTTAATTTATCGCCTTCTGCCTTTGAAATTTCGCCACTTTTTACTTTGGCGTCGATCATTTCTTCTTTATCATGATCTCCTTGCCACCAGTTGGTAAGTTGACCTGCTTTTTCGCCTAACCATTTACCCCCGCCACCGCCAAGGAATCCGCCCACTAGTGCGCCACCAGCACCACCAACAACTGTTCCAAGCGGACCAAGCGCAGAACCATACATAGCACCAAGAGTGGCACCACCAGCAGCACCAGCAGCGATACCCACACCTTCTCCTACTGCACTATATTTCTCGATTCTACCTGTTTTCTTGGTTTTGTCTTTTGCCTCAAGACCCTGTGCTTGAGTCATTTCTCCGCGAGAAACTTTTTCATCTATCTCTTTATTTGATGCTTCTTCTTTTTGTTTTGCGTCTTGGTAACCAGTGTATCCTTTGTATGCACCATACGCAACACCAGCGGCACCAGCGGCAATAGCGCCACCAGTCGCTAATGTAGCTGCTGATGGTAGCATTCCTGCAATTGCTGCTCCACCAGCAATATCCGTGATGGTGTCTAATATTCCACCACCTCCGCCTCCGCCTCCACCTGCTAACAATCCTTCTCCATTATCTTCAATCCACTTCGAAATAAATTCAAGTTTCTCTAATGATTCTTTGAATATTTCTAGCGAATCGTCAGAATTTGCTTGTAAAGCAACCAAAGTAGCACCAATGGCCGCCATACCCGCAGTAGCATTATCGGGCGAGATACCAGCGGCATCTTCTTGCTGTTCGCTTGAAACTGGGGCGAGTGCCTTATTGATCTGCTCAATACTTACTGGTTTGCCATCTTTTCTATATGAAAAATCGTTTTCCGATGCAGGCGCGATACCTTGCTCTTCTAATTTTTTCTTTTGATCGTCGGTAAGATCAGTAAGTCGTTCAATTGGTTTTGTAGTTGGATCAGGTTGTTTTCCGGAACTTGGTGTTTCTTTTCCTTGTTTGAGCATCTGCTCGATGACTTTTTTGAACATATCTGCAAGAGATTCTGTTTCTGTTTCTCCCGCATCCTGTTCTAATTTTGCAAGTTCGCGCTGACGTTTGTCCTCGTCTGTGGTAAATACTCGATCGAGCATTCCGCCCTGTGGCATGAAACTTTCTTTGAGTCCTGCCTTGAATCCTTTCTTGGCATCAGACACGAATCCTCTCGCGAGTTTACCAACACCCTGACGAGTTTTTTCTACAGGTTCCTTTTCGGTGTCCATTCCGAACTCTCTTCCGAGACGATTCATGAATGTGTCTTTGTCGCCTGTTAGAGTTATTCCCTTTGCTTTGAATAACTCTTCTTTTGCTTGATCTTGTAATCCTTGACCAAGTTGCTGCATTTTAGGATTATTACTTGCAATCATCTTGTTAGTTATACCAACAATTTTCCCGATTGCTTTTTGAAATTCGTCAATGTTTTTAGTTTGGAGTTTGGTTATTTCCTCGACCATTCTCTTGACTAAATCTTCTTGATCATCGTCCATTTCCTGAATAAGTTCTAGAGCAACACTGTCAAAGTGTTTAATGAATGTCTGAATCATCGTTTTGGTTGATTCAGGATTCGCTTCTGTGTTGGAACCTGGATTTACTGCAGCAGCAATCCTAGAAAGTTGACTTTCTTTGCCGATACCTTTAGTTTGCTGTTGCTGTTCCATTTTAATCCTGTTGCTCTGCTTTCTTTTTGAGATGAGTTATTAACATCCCTATGTAAACTTCCCTTTCCCACGGCATCATATTTTCTAATTCAGTCAAACTATATTTATGCTCGTGCATCAAAATAAAGTTGATTTTATAAAAATTCATCAAGTTATCATGAGAAAGGGTTATCCGAAAAAATTTTCAACACCATCCACGACTACGTTATTTTCTGTTTGACATTTTGGGCAAGTGTAATCAATACTGTGAAAAATCTTTGGCGCAGTCAAGAAGAATTCCACTATTTTTTCGAACTGCTCATTGGTGAGACCATCGATAAATTTTGCAACTTCTTCTAAACCTTCTTCGTCTGCGTTGTGGACTTCTTCTTTCGTGAAGATTTTATCTACGCAAGAAACTACTAAATCGAACATAGGTAAATCTTCGTTCGATAGTGTTTCTGCTGTGGGGTATTTCATCAAAACACCAATCTCATCGTTTATCATAATTTTATTTGTATGATTTGGATGTGTTTTTAATTGAATTGTCTCAAGGTCTAAGGTCATTGGAGTCTTGTGACTACATTCACCACAGATTAAATTAAATTCAGAATCCTTACCGATAGATTGCGATCTGAGTTTAATGAAGATATTCTGTAAGTCAAAGAAAGGTAGTTTTTCTGCATCGATTTTGCCATCTGAGCAAGAACTTACAACTTGTTGCATTGCTCTGATCATGTCATTTCTCTGATTAGACTCTGCTGCAAGAATCAGAATCTTTTCCTCTTTGACCAGAAATGGTCGCATTCTGACTTTTTCTTTAGTAGAATATACGTCAACATCAAATGTTGGAACTGATAATGTAGGTAGTGCCATAATTTACTCCAAAAATTTTTTTTATTAAATCACCTGATAGGGGTTCCGTCCGGATTATACCCGCCAACGACTTCCCACCTTTTATACGCAAACGTCACAGGCATTCTGAGAACTTGTGCATTAGTAGAAGAAACTGTAATCGGTGCGATCGACCTTGGGAATGCATCATATATTTTCCAGTGAGCGATGACATTATCTTCATTGTTTAAAGAAACTAGATCGATCTCAGAATAGTAGTCAACGGGATAACTAACATATCTTGAATCCGGATCGATAGTCTTTCTCATCCAATCACCGAAGAAATCTTTTGCTGTCCATGAAGTGTCGCATAAGAAAGTGAAAGTTATAGAATCTCCACCGAAATCTATTACATTTGCACGTTGTTCGTTTAGGTTGTTTATTCTAAATGGTCTTGTTCCAAGCAACATTCCTGGAAACATTGCATCTTCCACCATCATAGAAATTAGTTTTGGCGAATTTCCCTGACTTGTTCTATGATCTTGCATAAATGGCGGAGGGAAAAACATCGCTTCGAATCTATTAGATCTCGCCATGTCAGTTTTCTTGACTTGCGAAACGAAATCATTAATATTATGATATGCGGAAGTCATTAGAATTTGCTCCTAGAATCTCTAAATACCTGTTCTTTAGTTGCACCAACAAAACTTTCGATCGGAAGAAAGATTGCTGCTTGCCAGTCTTCAGGATTGATCTTCATGAATTGGGAATTGACATGATTGGTGAGATAGTGTTTGATGCAAGGTTTTACTTCACTGGCATTTTTCAAATTGTTCAGCAGATTATACGACATTCTTATTCGAGTCGTCTCTGAATATGTCTTTGTTGTCTTGTAGTCCAACAATTCGCCAAGAACCTGTGCACGGATCATGTATGGCAGATAGTGCAGATTGATTCCATAAAACCCTCCTGGCGCTGGACCGAATGGCAGCACTAACGGAAAGGTGTCGTAGAATGGTAGTTCGTCCTTTAGTTTTGGATCGTAGAAATAAAGATACATTGATCCGATCTCTATATTGGTTTTTAATTCACCAATATCGGATTTCATAACGCTAGACTGAGATAACCTCGCGCCAACGAGGTTTTTCACGTTATTCATATACCAATCCATGGACTTTTGTCCATCACCTGCTTTGGCGCGAAGTCTCTGAAACGGATTTGCCAATTATCTACCTTGTCCTCTGTATGCTTTATAGTTCGCACGCTTGCGCTTATTCATTGTGGAAAACTTAATCGAAGAAGGGTTTTTACCAATAGTTGTTTTACCCTTTTTCTGGTCGGTGAAAGAAACCTTTTGTCCCTTATTTGAACCGCCGCCCGATTTTGCCTTTGCCATAGAAATTCTCCTTGTTATTTATTAGTGATGCCCAACTCTTTTTCAGTCAGGATAATGAATTTCCATCCTCTATCTTCACAAAATTCAGTAGCAAATTTCCACTTTGCTTGGTTTACTCCCCATTGCATAACTTCCTGTAGAAACTTCTTTGTTTTTCTAGTAGGAATCTTTGGTTCTTGCGTAAACTTCTGCGGTTTCACCTCCACTAGATACTTCTTAATAACACCACTTTTTTCTTGAACCTTGATATAAAAATCCACGAAATATCTGTGCACTCGATTATCTAAAGGAGAAACATAAGGAATGGGTAACTCTTCAGATCCCCACTCCAATATATTTGGGTTGTTATCGCACCATTTCATAAATTTGAGTTCCCAACTGGAGCGATAAATAATGTTGTTCGGATTACCTATGTATTTCTTGGGGTTCTGTATTTTATACAGACCTTTCAAAGTTTCTTTACCATAACCCATATAAATATTCCGAAGTATGTTTCTTTAATAGGATATTTATTCTAAAATGGCAACCCAAGCACCACCACCTCCTGCGCAAACTCCTGCTCCTGGGGCGACTGCGCCTTCAGCGCCTGCGAAGGGACCGGATCCTAAGAAGGAAAGTAGATTTAACAGAGATCAGTTAGTTTCGCAAACTGCTAATCCATTAGAAACAGAATTAACAAATAATAGTAAACGGTATCCAATAGACATCGGTTCGAGCGACGAATATCCGCACTGGGTCGTGTTTTATCCTCTGGTTCGAGAAGGAACTAAACTCGGAAAAGATTTGATCAAATCCGGTAGAGGTGTTATTTTTGACCAATCAGATCAAAATAGAGCAGACCCACAAAACAATGTTTCCGCTGCCTTGGTTGCTGGAGCAGCTGCTGGTTTTACTGCTGGCGCTGCCAGTGGACTCGGAGAACTATTGAAAAAGAACGGCGGAAGAACAGTAAATCCAGGATCTGAAAAAATTGGCGGTCCAGTTTCGATGGGTACCGCAAAAATTGGTAAAGTGTTTGGTGACATTATCAAAGGGACCGCTGTTGGCGGCGCAGCAGGTGCAGCATCTGCTGCACTAGCAGGAGAACAAAGACTTGTATTCGGAGAAGATGAAGTGGTACTTCATGTTCCGGATAGAGTAACAACAGGATACAGCGCAAACTGGGAAACTGCTGATCTTGGTGGACTTGTTGGTGCAGTTGCTTCTGGTAAAATGTCGGCATCTTCATTGTTTACAAAAGACGGTAGTTTCGACGCAGGGGCAATGATGAGTTCTGGTGGAGAACTGGGAGATTATGCTTTAAGAAAACTTGGAAAGGTTGCTAATCTTGCAGGATTTGACAATATTAGTAATGTGGTTCAAGCAACCTCCAAGAAAGTTGAAAACCCATATAAAGAACAGTTGTTCCGTTCGATGGGATTTAGAAAATTCGGGTTTGATTACAGATTTTCTCCAAGAAGCGAAGAAGAAGCAAATGAGATCTTTGGCGATGATGGAATTATAAAAATATTTTCTAAACATATGCATCCAACAAGAAGTCAAAATGGATTATTTTTGACATATCCATCAGAGTTTCTTATCATTTATTATCATAATGGCGAAGAAAATCCATTTGTCAAGAAAATTTCTAACTGTGCGTTGACTGATATGACATTAGAATATGGTGCTGAAGGATTTACGACATTTGCTAATGGTTGTCCCTCAGAACTTGTCATGAGATTGCAATTCACTGAGTTGGAAACGCTGACAACAGATAGAATTGAACAAGGATTCTAATATGCAATTTTCAATGTTTCCGCTGTTAAGAATTGAAAATCTTCCGACTGGTCCAACAGTCGTAACTGACATCTTTCGCAGAGTTTCTATGGACCCATTCAAAAAGAATTTAGTTTTTCTTCAAGATGTAACAATTCCGGATGGTTTTACCATAGAACAAGTTGCAGACAAGTTTTACAATCGTCCAGATTATCACTGGGTGATAATGGTAATAAATGATATTATCGATCCAAGAAAAGATTGGCCGATGAGCAATTCTGCTCTCGTGGCATACGCAAAGAAAAAATACGGCGAAACTGGAATTTACGAAACGCATCACTATAGAACAACTGATGATGATAAGTTGATTGTTGATTTAAATGAAGAGGATCTTGCTAACGGCGACATAGAAGAAGTGACCAATATTCAATATGAAGAAGAATTAAATGACTCCAAACGCGAAATTAAAATGTTAGAACCAAAATATCTGGGCGAATTTGTTTCGCTTTACTCGAGCATGATTAGTGGCAAGTAATAATGGCAGAAGAAAACAAGCAAGAAGAACCTAAAGCAAGAAAAGCATTAGTTGATGATGGTTTACAAAAACCAGGCGATGTCATAATCAATCAACTTTTGCTTAATACTGCAAGTTCTGACATTTCCTTAGACTTAAAACCGTATATGATGGAATTTCATCTATACGAAGATATTTTTTCGCCTACTCTACAGGGTTCTGTTATCATCCGCGATGCGATAAACTTAATTGGTAAATTACCTATTATTGGTGACGAAGTTCTTACAGTTGATATCCAAACTCCATGGGGAGACATGGGCGGATATAACAAATCTAACCTTGGGTCGTATGATCCTATCAATAAAATTCAAAAGTCTTTCTCTGTTTATGCAGTTAAGGATAGAAAACTTAATAATGACAGAGAACAATACTATCAACTGTTCTTTTGTTCAATCGAAGCATCAACTGATAATATCATTAGATTAAGTCAGAAATTCGAAGGAACAACAGACGAAATAGTTTCTAAAATCTTTGAAGAAAATATCTCTACTCCTAGATTATTTACCAATAAGAATGTCATAGAAAAACCTGACGAAAAAACAGAGTTGTTTATTGCGGACACACCGCATGAATCTACAATAACATTCGTTCCACCTATGTGGTCACCAATTCAATGTATAAATTGGTTGGCAAAAAGATGCATCGGTTCAAATCATAAATCTCCTACATTCTTGTTCTACGAGACAACAAAGTCGTTTTATCTTTCTTCAATTGAAGAATTGGTTGCATATCAGATGGAGAACAATCAAATATATTCTGATTATGTCTATCATCCAAATCTATCAGAATTACCAAAGGTATCTTCTTTGAGTAAGGGGTTTGCTACTATTGAAGCAATAAAGTTTCTGAACAACTTAGACATCATTCAAAGTCAGGATCTTGGGCATTTTGCAAGTACCGTTTATAAGTTTGACATGATCAAGAAGGAATATACTGCATACACTTATGACCATGGGTTTAACTTCAATGGCACCGAAGAGAAACCGACTAAACATATGGAATCATATAAGTTTGTTGGCAAGTCAGATGGTTCTGGCGCATATGAATTAGATCCAACAAAAAAGTATAATATGATATTTCCGATTAATGTGCTTAGATCTGGCGATGGTAAGGCATTCGTATCCACTATCAATCCTGGTGTACTGGATTCAACTGAAGATTCAGTGGACCTACACCCAGAAAAATTTGTTGCGCAGCGTAATAGTTCGTTGATGGACATATCAACAATGCGACTACAGATAACAGTTCCTGGTAGAACCGATATCGAAGTTGGTAGATTGATTAGGTTTTTCTATCCATCAGTCGGCGAAAAGAATGTAAAAGATGATTCTGAAGCAGGAATCTGGGACATTTTGATTTCTGGTATCTACATGATAACAGCAATTCACCATCAAATTACTCCACTTAGACATACGATGCATATGGAAATCGCCAAGGATTCTTATGCTCAACCATTATATGATATCGAAGAAGATGGAGCAACCGAAACACCTCCTGCTGCGACTCCCGCAACAACTCCAGCAGCAACTCCAACAGCGTGAGAGAGAATAAAATATGGCAATGGACAATTTAACATCAAACAATAATCCAAACTTTTATTGGTGGTTTGGTGCAGTCGAGGATAGAAATGACCCTCTGCGGTTGGGCAGATGTCGTGTTAGAATTCTGGGTTATCACAGTGCAGATGTGGAACTTTTACCAACTGAAGACCTTCCTTGGGCGCTTCCTGTTATGCCAGCAAACTCAGCGGGAACTTCTGGCGTTGGTTGGTCACCAACAGGTGCTGTCGAGGGTTCTTGGGTTGTAGGGTTTTTTGCCGACGGAGAAAATGGACAGCATCCAATGTTTTTCGGAACTGTTGGTGCAATTCCTGGTGGGTTGAGCGCAAATGATTGTTCTCCATCAGAAGGACCAGGATCAACTGGCGATGATGCAACATCGGCAGGGGATGGTCAAAGCGGACCAGTAAATTCAGGACCGCCCAACCAAGAATTCTGGACTCTTGTTGCGTTGTGTGCCGCAGAAGCAGGAATCGGCGGGGACAAAGGGCAGGATCAATGCGATGTCGCTCAATCTATTTTTAATAGACTTGGAACTGCAGGATATTCTGGAAATTCCAGTTTACTTGGCATCATGTTGGCAAAGGGGCAGTATGAATCTTGTTGGAGATTCCCCGAGGGCAACGGACAAAAATCTGGCGTAGCGAACAGTTACTGGAGAAATATTACTGATGCAAACAGTGCTGCTAAAGCATATGGTAGAGCATCTCCTGCACAAATGTTAAAGGTTGCTGAGAATCTTAAGAATCCCCAATACCAAGCAGAAGCTAGAAGGTTTGTGGGACCAAGAACAGATTTTCTTGGATCAAATCAACCCGCGCAAGCAATGACTCGCAATGGATCTAAAGTGCAGAGAACTCCACGGTCAAATAAATTCGGTTTCTCGTTTAATTATCGCGGAACTAAAATTGCACAAGTTCCGGCAGTAGTAAACAATCAAGCATTAGCATAAAAGGTAATATAATAATGGCAACTGCAACTTATGAAACAAATCCTGGACCATTTGGTGAAGGTATTGGTTCGTTAACTGCTGATCAAATTTCAGCGCTGTTGATTGCGTGTCAGAATGCAATTGCTGAGCAATATCCAGTATCTGGTAATAAAGATATTTTTTCTAAGATTCACGATCGCGGTGAATATGGCGCATATCGCTTTACTATTAACCAACTAATCGATGCCAGTTGGATAGGGATTTCTGCTAGAGAATACATTAATAACAAATTGGTGGATCATCCTGAAGGTCCAGAGAAACTCGAGAATAGAAAATCATATTTTGAATTTGCGAAAGAGCAACAACCAGAATTAGATTTTGCTGAAGCGAAAATCGAAGCGAAGAACAATTCACAATACTATTTCCTTACCAATGAGTTGGAAGGGGTTGCGATTAACAGCAAAATAAAAACTGGTGCGGATATTGTTCTTAGTGGTTACTATCAAGATCAAATTGCATACGATTATCTAAAATTCATTTACAATCTTCTGTATACTGCCAGAATTATATCTGCAACTACAGACGATAGTGTTGTTGCTGGATTGCTTTCAGTTTCTCTTTGCGTAAATTATGACACCGCTGCTAGTTATTCTAGAGGCATAATCAAGAAAGACACAAACGGTGTTACTGCAAAGTATTGGTATGATATTGGTTGGAATTCGGTAGCAGATAAACCATTAAAGATAAGCGTTGCCAAACCGGACATTCCGATAACACCCTTGGTGGAAGGTGGGGCAACATTAGTTGAAAACACTATTGATAAACTGAAAATTGAATATAAAGCAGTCGGAACAAATATTTCCGGTAGAATTTTATATGATGGTTTGGAGATTGCAGTCTCCATGCCTGTTTCTATCGATAGTATTTCTTCGCAGTTGGATAAAGCAATCCAAGCAGCGAAAATTATTGGACCACAAGAAAAGTATTTAATTCTACAATCCGCCAAGCAGCAGATTGTATCTTCATTTGAAGTTGATATTGCGCCGATAAAGAAACAACTTAATATAGTTGATCCTGCAGTTACGACGACATTCGATGCGGATGGAAACAGTATTACTACGACTATTACAGTAAATCCGGATGGAACTAAGACCACTGTCGTTGAGACTGTAAGCGCAGACGGAAATATTAGAACCAAAGAAAAAACTCAGGAAAAAGTAGTTCTCGAAACTAGGACTCAGGAAACTGATGTTACTGATCCTCCTGCAACAGAGGTTCAAAATGCTGCGACTAACGAAGAAGTAAACAAAGAAAATTCAACAGAAACTTTCAGAGCAAATAATCAACCTCTAAATACTGATGTTCTACCTGCTTCGCAAAAAGATGACTCAACAGGTTTCAAGGATCCTAACAAGGTTTATCCGTTAAGATCCTCAGTCAATAAACCAGATACGAATCCTCTTGCTACTGGTGTAAACTCACCGCAAGTTGGCGCGAGTCCAAAAACTGCAGCAGGAAACAGAGAAACTTTGAGCGCAGGCGCATCTCCTGCTGCTAGAAATGCCAACAGAAAACGAGAGGTCCCAACAGCAGGCAGAAATGGTGCTACTTGGGCGCAACCAGAATCGCCATATAATGCACAATATCCATACAATAAAGTATTCGGATCAGAAGCAGGTCACGCGATTGAAATTGACGATACTCCTGGTAGCGAACGTCTAAACTGGGCGCATAGATCAGGAACATTCGACGAAATTGGACCAGATGGAACTAAGGTGACAAAAATTGTCGGAGATGGTTATACTATTCTTGACAAGGACGGTTATATTTTGATCGAGGGTGTTGCTAATGTGCATGTCGCAGGAAACTGCAATGTAATCATTATGAGCGATACCAACTTGACTATGCACGGCCGAGTTTCGATGGACATCCATAATGATGTTGATGTCAACATCGGTGGAAGACTTTCACTGTCAGTCGGCGAAGGTATTTACGCCAGAAACGGTGGATTGCTCTCACTTGAGAATATTGGTGACGTGGATATTGATGCTAAGGGCAATTTCACAACGGATGCTGTCGGTAAATTCAACGTCACTTCGGATGGTGGCGTAAATGTAACTTCCAAGACAGACACCCACATTAAATCGGCAGGTTCATTCTACAACCACTCAACTGGTGATATGAATATGTGCACCGATGCTGGTATTAAGGTAAAATCAGGCGCAGCAACTGAAATTAAATCTGGCGCTGCTATTAATGTCGAGGGAACAGGAAATATCAGTCTGAAGGCACCTCTTGTTACTTCTTCGCCAATTGATACTGCAACAATTGATGTTACTACTGCGAACGTGACAACTCTTAACGCAGGAACTACTAATCTCAAGGGTACTCATAACTCACCCGATGATACGACGAATATCAGAGGCAATACCACAGCATCTGTTACTACTCCAGCATCAGCAGCAGAAGCAGAATGTGCAGTTGCTGCTCCTCTATCCAATACTAAGACAGTTGAGAAACCAGTCAGCAGATCAGTTGCTGGTAAGTCGCAGTATGTTGGTGGTTCTGCTGGGGGAGTTGGCGGCGGTAATCAAGGTTCCGCAGACTCAACCGATAACGACGTTCCGGATTCACCAGATAGTGGTCCAGCAAATTGTGTTGGTGCAGCGGATTCAACCAATCCTCTTGGTCCAGATGGTGGTTCTGGTGGCGGAGAGCAAGTCGGCGATTTTGGGACTGTTCCTGCGGCAATTGCTGGATGCGACAAATACTATAAGTCTAAACAACCTCTACCAGCACTTGGTGGAAATAGAATTACTGGTGATATTATCCTTTCCGATAATTATAGACTAAAAGATTTCTTCCCGACTAGATCTCTTTCGCAGTTTGTTGCGTATCCGAGAGGTAAAAATAATAAGTGGGATATTATTCAAAACTACAGATGCCTTGCGTTGAATATTCTCGAACCTCTTCGCGAAAAGTATCCAGGATTCAGAATTAACTCCGGATTTAGACATGATACCATGTCTGCTCACCGCTACTCGGCAGTGGACCTTCAATGGCCGCAGTATGCTTCGAATAAACAAAAGATGGTGGAAATTGCAAATTATGTTGCCACTTCTCTGCCAAGATGTGACCAGATTCTACTTGAAACTGCTAATGGTTCAACAGCATGGTTGCACATTGGATGGAAACTTTGGAATGGTCAACAAAGAAGCGGTAGCGTAAATGGAACTTGTCGTCAAAGCGGAAGTCAAACTATATTCTTGAGTAAAGGTAGATTTATCCCTTGGTAACATATAAATAAAGGTATGACAACAAAAGCAGTAAACAGAATATATTCGGATATCGATTTATCCTTCGAGGCGCATCCTATTACGGGTGACGTCACCAAGAAGTATGACGTAAATGCTGTAAAACAAGCATTGAAGACATTAATATTGACGCAATATTATGAACGTCCGTTTCAACCTAAACTGGGATCTCCCGTTTATGGTATGCTGTTTGATACTGTTGATGTTATTACTGCCAATTCTTTGAAATTGAAATTAGAACTATTGATAAACAAATACGAACCAAGAGTTCGTTCGCAACAGGTTGATGTAGTTCCATTATATGATCAAAACGCATTTGATGTTACCATTTATTTTTATGTAGTTGGTATTCCGGATCCAGTAACATTTTCAACAATTCTAAGAAGAAGTAGATAAGATGGCGCAATTAAATGTAACTGAATTAGATTTTGATGCAATCAAACAAAATCTAAAAACTTATTTGCAATCCCAGGAAGAATTCCAGGATTACAATTTTGATGGCGCTGGTCTTTCAATTCTTCTCGATATTCTTGCGTATAATACGCACTATAATGCAACTCTTGCTCATTTACAATCAAATGAAATGTTTATTGACAGCGCTGTTAAGCGCAATTCAGTTGCGTCTATTGCAAAAACTCTAGGATATGTTCCAACATCTAGAAAGTCAGCAAGAGCAAATATTATTTTTGAAATCGATCCGCCAGTTTCATATACAGGATCTAGTTTGACTATTTCCCGCGATACGCAATTTACTGCAAAATCAACAAATAAAACTTTCACCTTTTATCCAAAAGAAGACTATACTTCCGGTTTAGTTTCATTAGAAACAGGTCAAACAGGTTTTAGTTTCCCGATGGAACTTATTGAAGGTAAGCGCGTAACAAACTCATATAATGTAGACCTATCAAACAAATCTGGACCATTCATCATACCGAATTCTAATGTTGACACTACAACTATTCGCGTTCGTGTTCAAGAATCTTCTACCAACACAACACTGACTACATGGAATTTTTATGATGACATCATGTCAGTTTCAGAAACGACAAAGGCATATTTTGTAGAGGAAGGTCCATCTGGTTTATATGAAATAAGATTCGGCGACGATGTAATTGGTAAACAACTGGCGGTTGGCAATATTGTATATATTGATTATATTGTCAGCAACGGTTCTGCGGCAAATTCCATTCCTAATTTCTCTTCCACGCAAACATTCACCGCATCTGGTGAAACTAAAGTTGTGTATTTAGAATCTGCTGCAGCAGGAGGACAAGAAAAGGAAAGTATTGAAAGCATTCGTTTCAATGCCCCAAAATTCAACGCGACTAAAAATCGTGTTGTTACCAGCGAGGATTACGAAACGCTAATCAGATCGAGATTCAATAATATTAATTCTATTGTTGTTTGGGGTGGAGAAGAAAATAATCCGCCGATCTATGGTAAAGTTTTCGTGTCAATTCAACCACTTCCTGGTTCTATCATTACACAGGCAGATAAAGATATTATCGCCCGAGACATCATTCGACCAAGAAGTGTTGTTTCTATACAACCAGAATTCGTTGATCCAATAGAAACATACGTCGGTCTTGATGTTTCTGTCAATTACAATAAAACAGTAACAACATTAACTTCTTCTAGAATAGAATCCGAAGTAAGAACTGTAATCCAAAACTTCTTTACTAATAATGTGAATAAGTTGCAGAAGAATTTTTACTATTCTAAACTACTGTCGCAAGTAATCGGAACAACTCAATCGATATTTTCTGCTAGTATTCAGGTAAAGATGCACAAAAGAATTCCTGTTATTGCTGGCATATCCCAGAGTTATGACGTTAGATTCAATGGTAGACTGGAAACCGAAACATTGTTTTCCACCGCATTTAATACTACCATTGGTGGAACCCAATATGAAGTTTATATTACAGATCAGCACGCTGAAACTAGCACGGATTTTGGAACTCTGGTTCTAAAGAGATTTTCAGATAATGCTATCATATCACCGAATGTTGGAACTGTTGATTATTCTAATGGTGTATTGAGATTATCCAATATTATTATTGATTCCTTATTGGGTGATGAGACTGAGTTGAGAATATATGTCGAACCATTTGGCGATGCCCCAAACATTCTAACAACTGACCTAACATCAACTACAGATAACTCTACTGCAGCAGTGTTCCCATATGCTGCTAGAAATACAGTATTGACCCTTGACACCAGTGCAGCAAATTCGCTGACTAATGTTCAATCGGGATTGGTTGTAACTGCAATTCCTAACGCACAAGAATAAGAGATGACCGAAACCAGATCCTATTATAAGAAAATTGCTAGTATTACAGTTCTAGAAGGTGGATCTGGTTACACATCAGCGCCAACTGTTGTTCTGTCAGGTAATGGAACAGCGACTGCTACAGTTTCTGGGGGTAAAGTTACTGCGATAACTGTTACTAACGCTGGCGACAATTATCTTTCTCCACCAACAATTGAATTTGTTAACGGTGGTGGATCTGGTGTAAGTGCTGTTGCAAATATGGTATATGTTGATGATGCATACAATGGGTTCAAGCAATCATTAAGTCATTTAATCTCAAATCAACTCCCTGACTTCGTTCGAAACGAATATCCAGTTTTTGTCAGTTTTCTAGAAAAGTATTATGAGTTTCTCGACCAAGATGGTCAAGTAAATAATTTTCTACTAAACTACGAGAAAAATTTCGACATCAACCGAACTCTGGACGAATTCGTCCCTAAGTTTAAAAATCAGTATGCACAGAATTTTCCTCTCTCTGCTAGTATCGATGACAGACGTCTCATCAAATTCATAAAGCAGTTCTACGAAGCAAAGGGTTCTGAAAAGGCAATAGAACTTCTGTTCAGAGTTCTATACAACGAAAAGACTGAATTTTTCTATCCATCTGAGCATGTTCTTCGTGCATCTGATGGTATTTGGATAGAAGATGTAACTCTAAAACTTGCGACCGATAATTCTATTACTGCAAATCCATTTGATCTAATTGGAAAAACAGTTGAAATTATCTACCAAGAAAACGTTGGTTCTGTAACCTTCGAACGAACTGTTGAAACAAACATTACCGATGTTACCAAATTTGCTTATATCTATCCGCCTGTTTATGAAATCGTAACAAGTCTACCTAAATCTGCCAACATATTGGTTCCTGGTGCTGGCGCGGATGCGACTGCTTTGATTTCAGGAGGACAAGTAAAGGCGATAGTTGGTGAAACATATACTCAATTTAACTCTGCTTCGGGCGTTAATGTTTCTACTAATGCTATAACAGTTACTTCGCATGGTTATACTACTGGTGATGTTGTTGTTTATTTCGCTAATGGCGGAACAGCAGTAACTGGTATTACAAACTATGGCGTTTATTATGTTATCGTAGTAAACTCAAATACAATTAAATTGGCGACTAGTGCTACCAATGCTGCAGCAGGGACTGCAGTTGATCTGACAGTCGTCGGTTCTGGGACGCAAAGATTATATGCTCCTCTTTCTCAAGCAGGAAATGGTTATTACGCTGCTCCTGCCGTAGAATTTACTTCAGATACAGGATCTGGTGCAACTGGTCGCGCAGTCATAAATGATGATGGAACTCTTTCGCACGTAATTATTACTGCTGGTGGTTCCGGATATTCTACTGTTCCTGCGGTCACTTTCTCAACTGATGCGCAAAGAACAAGAATTGATCTGACATTAAACAATACAACAACGACTTATGGTTATGTTGTTCGCCAGTTGTCTACGGTCAGTGTCGTAAGTTGCGATGGTACACCACCATGCGGATTTACTGTCGGAGATATTTTCTCAATTGACGAAACTGGATCTGTTGGTCCATACACAATTGATTATGAAGACGACACATCAGAATATTTCTTAAACAAAAACAATCAAACTGATACTGTTTTAAATCCATACACGCTGGTTGGTCGTGACAATCGTGCCAGAGTTAAGATCGAGTCAGTTGACACAGATGGTTGCCCGACTTCAGTAAGTATTTTTGATACAGGGTTTGACTTTGAGCGCGAATCTTTCACTGCGACAATAGAATCAGCATTGGGTTGCACGACTACTTTATCGTTTACTACTGGTGCGGTAAACGTCAAGACAGGCAGATTCAAAGATTCTCGTGGTATGTTGTCAAACGTCAACAAACTACAAGACAACTACTATTATCAAAATTACTCTTATGTTGTTAGATCAAATGTTCCATCTAATAAATGGTATGACATAGTAAAGAATACTACGCATCCTGCTGGGGTGGCATTATTCGGCGAACTGATCATCGAACAAAATGTAGATTTCAGTTCGTTCATTACAACTCCAATTGAACCTCTGCACATCTACGAATTTGTCCTCGAAGAACTTTCGGCGGATACATTCCAATATGCAGTCGACTTCATAAAAGTTCTTTCTGACGAAGCAATTCCATCAGATACTTCTACGAATCATGTATTCAAGGTTCTTACCGATCTAGTTACTACAGACGATTCAGTAGCACTGGACTTTGATGTTGGAATCTACCAGGAAGAAGGAGATATCCTATCGTCAACTGATGTTTTCGATAGAGTTGTCCAGTATGTAAGAGAAGTCAGCGAAAATACAATTACTGCAGACAATGCCATAACAGATTTTGAAAAAGTTTTACAAGATCAATTGTTCCTACAGGAACCATATGCTTCTGGGTATTTTGTGGAAGACTATGTATCCGCAGATAGCACTGAGTTTAATTTTGCAAAAGTTCTTTCTGATATAATTACCAATTCAGAAAACACCTCTTTTGACATTAGCAAGGGAGCGTCGGATACTGCAACACCCAGCGACAGTTTTGCAAGAACAGTTGACTACTATCGCGAATTTGCTGAAACAGTAATAACGCATGAATATACCTCAGTTGGTCTGATAAAACCGACAGGAGAAGAAGTTGGTAATGTTGATGAATCGAACGCAAATGACAATTCATTCAACCATCTGTATAAATATTTAACAGATTCAGTTACTTCTACAGATACAACAGGAATTATTCCATACCTAGTAAAAACTGACGATGCTGGGGCGACCGAATTATTAATTGTCGCTAATGATACTGCAACGATAGAATCTATTGCTGCTACTGAGCAATCGCTTATAAATACACTTAAAGGTCTATTCGAAACAGTAACAGTCACCGAAGATGGTATAGTTAATACGCAAGACTACGTTGATGGTGACTTCGGTTCGGATTATGTTGGTCAAGTAACATATTTTAACTAAGAAGAAGGTAAAACTCAAATGAAACTAATCGAAAATCTAAGAAGCACGAAGGGTAGACTGAACATTGTTCTTCGTGACGAATCTGGCGCAGTTAAGGAAGATGTCACAGTAGACAACCTTGTTGTTGATACTGGTCTTGCTTATATTGCTTCGCGCATGAAGGATACAACCCAGACGGCAATGTCGCACATGGCAGTTGGTTCTGGGACAGTTGATCCCGCTGCAGGCGATACTGCTCTCGGAACTCAGTTGGGTCGTGTTTCACTCACCTCAACAACAGTCACAGATAATGCTGTCGAATACGTTGCGACTTTTGGTGCAGGAACTGGTACTGGTGCTGTCACAGAAGCAGGTATCTTCAATGCGTCATCGGGCGGAACAATGCTTTGCCGCACCGAGTTTGCGGTTATCAACAAGGGTGCGTCTGACAGCATGACAATCACTTGGACTGTAACGATCTCGTAATATAAAATGGCACTTCTTCTTCGATCAGCAGGTCGCACAGAAATAGCAAGAAGTCTGTATCGTGACATTTACAACGAGAACGACTTCTTCTATTTCTTTGTGGGCAGGACAACCGAATGGGGCGACGAGGAAACTCCGGAGTCACCAGTCGATTCAGTAGGTTATGCTAATACTTGTCATAGAAACATGCTGTTCGTAAAGCGCATACAATCTAGTGATGCGGTTTTGATGATTCCAAGAATAGATTGGGCATCAGGAACTGTTTACGATCAATATGATGATAAGTATGGCGAACAAACTGGAGAAGGGTCTGTATATACTGCATACAGCGGCGCATCCTCATTGAAAGATGCGCAGTTTTACGTATTGACTGATGACGATCATGTCTATAAGTGCATTTTTAATAACAATGATTCCGAAAGCACAACAAAACCATCCGGAACTTCTACTTCTGCGATCGAGACAGAAGATGGGTATATCTGGAAATTTATGTTTAAGGTTGAAGCGTCAGACAAAACTAAATTTCTGACCACAGAGCATATTCCAGTAAGAAAAATTGCAGGAGCAGGCGATCCTGAATTTGATGTTAATGGTCGAATTGATGATATTACTGTTACTTCACAGGGATCTAGTTATGAGACTGCGCCAACTGTAATCATAAATGGCGATGGCGTTGGTGCTGTTGCTACTGCTGTTCTAGGAACAGGCGGTAATGCAGGAAAAGTTGTTGATATTACAATCAATAATCCAGGAGAAGGTTATAGTTTTGCATACATAACATTCTCTGGTGGTGGCGGAGAGGGCGCAGAGGCAACAGTTACTCTTGGTGCGACTGAGTCTGGGACTGCACAAGAAGATGTAGAAAATGCAGCAATCCCAGGAACTATTGACAGAATAGAAATAAAAAATCAAGGTATCGATTATATCGACGGCGACGCATCAGTATCTATTGTTGGTGATGGATCTGGCGCAGAAGCGATTCTTACTATAGATTCGGATGATGGATCTATTGTCGCAGTAACAATAACAAACCAAGGTTCCGGATATACATTTGCTGAAATTACTGTAGAAGGAACATCAGGTTCTGGTTCAGAACTTATTGCAGTTATTTCGCCCAAATCAGGTCATGGTGCCAATGCACAAAAAGAATTATTCGCAACCAATATAGGATTTTCGGTTAATCTGATAAACGATACTGCAGATTTATTCTTGAACAACGATTTCCGCCAAATCGGCGTAGTTAAAAATCCTCTGGTTTATGATACTACCAATAACTACCAAGATTCAACTGGAACCTGCTGTTATGTCATTGATGTCAATGACCCAGAGAGTTATGATATGGATGATGTTATCTATACCGATAGTGGTGGTAGATTTATCGTTGTTCAGAAAGTTGATTCCGACGACGATGGAATTGTCGAAAGTATTTACCTTCTTCCAATAATTCCGCAAATAACTTCTTCGAGCGAATTAACCAATATAGGAACTACTGATAATCCTAAATCCGTCTCGGGATTGACAATAAATAGTGTTACTGAACCTGAAGTTGATGGTAAAACTGGCGAGATAATCTATATCGACAATAGACAATTTATCGTGCGCCAACAAGATCAGGTTGAAAAAATTAGAGCGGTTCTAAAATTTTAAGAGAGACATAAAATATGGCACTGAATTTAAATGTATCTCCATATTATGACGATTTCGATGATACAAAAAATTTCAACCGAGTTCTGTTTAAACCAGGATATGCTGTCCAGGCGAGAGAACTTACGCAACTGCAGACTCTGTTGCAAACGCAAATCGGAAAATTCGGTGATCATATCTTCAAGAATGGATCTGTGGTTCGCGGTTGCGAATTTAAGTTAGATTCTGCAAGAGCATTCATCAAAATTTTAGACACCGATGCTTCTTCTGCTGCTGTGAGTAATGATACATTGGCAGACTATGTTGGCGACACAATTACTGGAGGAACGTCTGGTATTACTGCTGTGATCATCGACGCTGTCGCTGGCACTGCTGCAGAATCCCCAAACATGAAGACTCTTTATGTTCGCTATACAGGCGGTGACGGTTCGACAACTGCTGTTCACTTTACTGGTGGCGAAACACTAACAGTTTCATCGACCAATTCCGGTCGCAATGGCGATACTTTCGTAGTCGATGATACATATGACAATGCAGAACCGACAAACAGTTACTGGGGTCTTGGTTCGGCGTTAACTGTCGACGATGGTATTGTTTACATTGATGGGAAGTTTGTAAATCACGAGAAACAAACAATAATTCTGTCAAAGTACACCAACATTGCTACAGTGAAAGTTGGTTTCACAATCGTAGAGACTACCATTTCTTCTGAAGATGACCAGACTTTACTTGATCCTGCACAGGGTTCGTTTAACTACGCTGCTCCTGGTGCAGACAGATATAAAGTAGTTACCACTCTTGTAAAATATGATAGTGGCGAAACTCCAGATGCAACTTTCAATCAGTTAGTTGATATTGTAAACGGGCAAATTCAAAGAAAATACACAACTGATGTTTATGCAGAGTTGGGCAAGAATCTTGCTCGGCGCACATATGATGAGTCAGGAAATTATGCTGTAAGACCTTTCCCTGTTCTCATCAAGGAACATTTGAATGTTGACGGAAACAACGGTCTAAAAGAAATCAATACAGTTGATCCGGAGCGTGGTGGTAGCGCGGATCTTCTTGCGATCGGACTTGAGGCGGGTAAGGCATACGTTCGCGGTTACGAACACGAAACATTCCAGACAGAATACGTAATTGTTCCCAAGGGTTTAACAACCGTAACTGTGCAAGAAGCATCTATTAGCACAGCATATGGCAACTACATTCTAGTAAATGAGTTCTGCGGTCTCTGGGACCTTAATGGCGGGGATAACATCAGTCTTCGCGATGCTGCTCAGGGCGCAGTAACTGATGGTACGTTCTCTGCTGCAACAGCACCAGGAAACGAAATCGGTACTGCTCGCGTACGACAAATTGTTCACGAATCTGGAACTGTTGGTGCAGCAGCGGCGCAATTTAGATTATATCTCTATGACATTCAGATGTCAACTGGAGATTTTAAAGATGTGCGTGGTGTTTACTATAACGATGCAACTGCTGACGGTCACGGTGATCTAGTATTGGTTGACAGTAATGCAGTATTACTAGAAAGCAAATTTAACAGAGGGTTGTTCCGCCTACCATCTAGAGCAACTAAAACTATTGCTCCTGGTGCAACATATGACAATTCTTTCATTTACACAAAAGAATTTGACGGCGAACTTAATGCGAATGGTCAAGTAACTATTACTCTCAGCGGCGATGAAACTTTCCCGTATGATTCGTTCACCTCGACAATTATTCTTAATAATTTCACTATGGTGCTCAAAGAAGCAGAAACTATTAACTCGGTCGCTAGACCAATTGGTTCTGTTCTCGATCTCACTGGAGCAACATTCACCAAGAACTCTTCGCAATCTATTACTATTGACTTGACAGGATCAGTTTCTTCTGCGCCAACGCAGGTTAAACTCTATGTCAATGTTCAGTCTGCGAATGCGCTGCCAATTCAAAAGGTTCTTCGTGAAGATCGTTATGTAATTATTAATACCAATACGCACCCGTCAACTAGTGGCGGTACATATTCGCTGGGTCTGTCTGACGTCTATCAAATCAAGAATATCTTCATTGGCGCGCATACTGATAATGCCGCTGACATCGTAACAGCAGGAAATGACGTTGCTTCTTCGTTTACTTTAGATAACGGTCAGCGCGATAATGAATATCGTAATGCTAAAATCGTCAAGAAACCAACAGCGCCATCACTAGTAAATAAGAAACTTGTCATCAAGTTAGACTACTTCACCCACGATGGTGCTTCGGCGGACGGAACCTTCTTCACTGTCGACTCATATCCAATTGATGACACTGGTGTAACTGCGGGAACAATCAAGACGCAGAATATTCCTGTTTATGTTTCTCCAATCACAGGCGAATCTTTCGATCTTCGTGATACGCTAGATTTCCGTGTAAGATTTGCTGATACTGCTACTAACGCAACTTCAGTTGGAACAGCATCAACCAATCCATCAGAAGGAACAACAATTTCTGCTCCATCGGTTGGTATTACTAATCCTGTTCCTACCGAACAATTCATTACTGATCTGCAATATTATCTCGGAAGAACTGATAGACTTATCATTGACTCCGAAGGCGTATTCAGTTCTATTTATGGAACACCTTCGCTTAATCCAACAATTCCTGCAGAACCAGAAAATGCAATGTCGTTGGCAACAATTAATATTCCGCCATATCCTTCTCTTGCTCCAAATGTTGCCAAGTCTGCGAATCGCCCTGATTACGGCGTAACCTTCAGAACTGTCGACAATCGCCGTTATACGATGCGCGATATTGGTGTTCTTGAACAGCGCATCAACCGTCTTGAATATTATACTTCACTTTCGCTATTAGAAAAGGCAGCGAGCGATCTTTCTATTCCAGATGCTTCTGGTCTAGACAGATTCAAGAATGGTATTCTGGTTGACGCATTTACTGGGCATAACGTCGGTAATGTTTTCGACAGTGCTTATCGTATTTCTATCGATCCAAATAAGAAAGAAATGCGTCCGTTCTTCTATCTTGAAAATATCGATCTTGCCTTTGACTGGGATAATTCAACCAACGTCTATAAGACAGGCGATCTAGTAACACTACCATACGTCAATGTAGAAATGACAAAGAACGTTTCTGCGTCTAAACCAAGAAACTGCGTAGGAGAACTTCTGTTCAACTATGTTGGTAACATGACACTTGATCCGCCAGTAGACAACTGGACAGATACCTCGCGTGCTCCAGATGTTGCTGTCAATTTCGACGGTA
>JACCDH010725931.1_pt1 | contig 24520 bp, 20 predicted proteins | sample 7442481 | NCBI WGS metagenome assembly JACCDH01 (sample SAMN15323433, study PRJNA562643) | freshwater metagenome | isolation source: river surface water | place: USA:Blue River Watershed | collected 2017-08-15
ATCAATAAATCTTGACCTTCAATTTGAATCTCTGTGCCAGCGTATTTACCATATAAAACGGTATCACCCACTTTAACAGTTACGGGTTCGTCTTTTTTTCCAGGACCAGCAGCAACTATTACTCCACGTTGTGGTTTTTCTTTTGCAGTGTCTGGGATAATGATTCCTCCAGCTGTTTTCTCTTCAGCAGCGGCAGGCATCACAATTACTCTGTCATGTAAGGGCGTAATGTTTAGTTTTTTTGCCGTACTCTTAGCCATACTTTATCGTTTTTTGGTTTTAAATTAAATGATATACTTCTCTATCTTCAACAACCTTGCCAGTGACTATTTTTCGCTTTAAATAAGTCAAAATAGCAGTAACAAGCAATTTGGGGAGACAGGGGTGGCAAATCTATGCTTAAATTTGAAGGTTTTGGGCTTAATTATGTAAAAAATGTCAGTTTTTTTGGATTTTATTAGATAGCTTTGCCCGCCTTATAGCTCTTATTAATATGATGAACAGAAGAAACATCCGAATTAAAGTAATGCAGGTTTTATACATGCTAGAATCTACTATTCAGGGTACCCCAAATCAATTACTTAATAAAGAATTTGATAAATCCAGAAATCTGTTTGTTTTCCTAATACACCTTATACATCAAGTGGCTTTATATGCCGAAGTGGAATCCCAACAACGTGCTTCCAAAAACTTACCTGACCAAGCTGATTTATCAGTTAATATCAAAATTGCGGGTAATACAATTGTTTGGCAAACCATCGAATCAGAAGCTTTCAAAAAAGCAATGGAATTGGTGAAACCCAACCAATGGTTAGAAGCTGATTTGGTTAAAAATTTATTCAGACAACTATCTGAATCCAATGAATATAAAACCTATATCTTAGAAGAAAATAGGGACAAGGCTAAAGAAAAAGAAATTCTAAAGTTCATTTTCGGCACCATTATTTTAGGATCTGAAAATGCAGTGGATTATATCGATGCACATTTCACGAATTGGGAGGACGAAGGAGATATGATGATAGGCTTTGTATTGAATTATATACAAAAACCAGGTTCGGTGAATTTTATAGATCTAGTAGGAGAGGAAAAAATGAAGTTTGCGATTGATTTATTAGAAACTGCCATTTCAAAGAAAACAATTTCAGAAGATATTATTAAGCCAAAATTAAAAAACTGGGATCCTGAGCGTATTGCAGTTATTGATATGATTTTATTGCGTTTAGGTGTTTGCGAATTAGTTTATTTTGACACAATACCCACCAAGGTTTCTATTAATGAATATATCGATTTGGCGAAGGATTATAGTACAGAACAAAGTGGTCATTTTGTGAATGGGATTTTAGATAGTATCCATAAAGAATTAGTAGGTAACGGTAAAATTCAAAAAGTAAGTCATAAGGGCAAATAGTTTTCATTATCTGTATTTGTGGCCTATATTTGTGTAAGAAAGAATAAAATAAACAACAACAATTAAATTAATACAAATGACAACATTTTTATTACAAGCACCAGGTCAAGGTGGTGGTACTTTTCAATTAATTATGCTAGGTGGTATCATGGTCGTGTTTTGGTTTTTCATGATTCGTCCGCAAGCTAAAAAAGCAAAAGAACAAAAGAAGTTTATTGACAATATGCAAAAAGGGGATAAAGTTGTTACCATTGCAGGCATTCACGGTACAATTAGTAAAGTGAACGAGGACAACACTGTTCAATTAGAAGTGAGCCCTGGAAGCTATTTAAAAATTGAAAGATCTTCTATTAGTTTAGAGTGGTCTCAAGCAATCAATAAGTAATTGCTACTTCATTTTCTTAGCATTTTATAATAAGTCCGAAATAGGTATCCTTTTGCTAGGCGCTTATTTCGGATTTTTTATGTCCAATTTGACTTAACTTTAAGTTTGATAATTCATTAATTTATGTCCTTGATAATTGGTTTAACAGGGGGTATTGGATCAGGTAAGTCCACTATTGCAAAAGTTTTTGCCAATTTGGGGGTGCCTATTTTTGATGCTGATGCCACTGCTAAACAATTAATGAATAATAGTCCATTCATTAAAGAAAAATTAATAGCAGCTTTTGGACCTGAAGTTTATTCGGCCATAAATGATAATGGAGTTGAGGGTAGCTTAAATCGAACTTATTTATCAAAAATTGTTTTCGCGGACCCATATAAATTAGCATTACTCAATAACATTGTACATCCAGTGACCATTCAGGCTGCCATTGATTGGGCCGCTACGCAAACTGCGCCCTATGTTATCAAAGAAGCTGCCTTATTTTTTGAATCAGGCTCCTCCCTTGGAACCTACAAAATTATCGGGGTCTCTGCACCCAAATCATTAAGGGTACATAGGGTGATGAAAAGAGATAATTGTACCCAGCAAGATGTTGAAAAAAGAATGATGCATCAAATTGATGAATCTTTAAAAATGAAATTATGTGATTGGGTAATTGTAAATGATGACTTGCAATTGGTATTGCCACAAGTGGTGGCTTTGCATGAACAAATACTTGCCAGTATTTAATGCCACTCATTTAAAATCTTCATTATTTTATAATCTTATAGCACCAGCGCTTTAATCTTCCTTCAAAATCAAAAGGTGTGGTAGCTTTGGTAATATCTTTTACTTGCGAACTATTAATATGTTCTAAGTCAATGATAAACTGTGTAAAATTTGTACTAAAGTAAAGTATTCCGTTTGGTTTCATGGAACGTAAAACATCATTGATTAACTCCACATGATCTCTTTGAATGTCTAAAATATCCTTCATTCTTTTGCTGTTGCTAAAGGTAGGGGGATCCATTACTACTAAATCAAAATGATTTACGGGCAGTGTTTTTAAATATTGTTTTACGTCGGCATGTACAAATTGATAATGAACTGGGTTCTTTAATAAATTAATGGTAAAATTATCCTCACTCCAGGCCAAATAAGTTTTGGATAAATCCACCGAAGTGACTGATTTTGCGCCCGCTGCAGCAGCATATACCGAAAAGGAACTGGTATAACTAAATAGATTTAAAAAGTGTGTATCCTTTGCTTCTGCCGCAACCATTTGACGCGTCATCCGATGGTCTAAAAAAAGTCCGGTATCTAGATAGTCTGTTAAGTTGACTAGGAATTTGTGTCCATTTTCTTGTACCGTGATTATTTTGGATTCAGTGACTTCCTCTTTTTCATATTGGCCTTCCCTGTGGGACATTCTTTTTCTTAGTTTCACATACATATGATCCACAGGAACGCCTGTCAACTTAGCTATGATGTCTTTGGTTGTTTCAAACCAAATAGCATGTTCTTCTTCGGTTAGGGCATGTCTTCGATTGTACTCCGCGATGTAAATATATTCCTCATAAAACTCTACACATATTGGGAACTCAGGCAAGTCATGATCATATAATCTCCAACATGTCAAGTTTTGGCGCTTGGCTTGTTTAAGACGGTGCTTATAATTTTTAAGCAGCCTGTTTTCAAACATTTGAAATTTCTCGGAAGTCACTATTTTAATTTAGCCAATGCTTCTTTAATTCTTGCCCATGCTTTTTCAATGTTAGGCATGCTGTTGGCAAAAGAAAAACGAACGCAATTGGGTTCGCCAAATGCATCACCCATAACTGAGGAAACATGTGCTGTATTTAATAAATACATGCTAAAATCAGCTGCATTTGAAATGGTTTGTGTCCCATCCGATTTACCATAGTAGGCACTTACATCAGGAAAAACATAAAATGCACCTTCTGGAGCATAACATTTAAAGCCAGGCATTTCACTTACTAATTTTAAGGTAGTTGTTCGACGACGGGTAAATTCTTCAGTCATTTCGAATGAAGGTTTTAAATCACCCACTAAAGCAGTGACTGCAGCTTTTTGAGTAATGGAACAAGTGCCAGATGTAAACTGACCTTGTAACTTTTCCATTGCTTTTGCAATTTCTACTGAGGATGCAGTATATCCTAATCTCCAACCTGTCATAGCAAAACCTTTACTTAAACCATTAATCACAACAACCTGATCCTTAATGGCAGAAAACTGTGCAATACTTTCATGTTTTCCAACAAAGTTGATGTACTCGTATATTTCGTCAGATAATATAGTGATATGGGGATATTTTTCAAATACTGCAGCGATGGCCTTTAATTCATCCTTGCTATATACTGCACCACTTGGATTACAAGGACTTGAGAACATAAATACCTTTGTCTTTGGAGTGATTGCTGCTTCAATTTGGGCAGGAGTTGCTTTAAAACCTGCTTCAGTAGTTGTTCTAATTTCAACTACTTTACCTCTAGCAATTTTTACCAATTCAGAGTAAGTAACCCAATACGGAGTAGGGATAATAACTTCATCCTCCTCATCCACCAAGGCCAAAATAGCATTGGCTAAACTTTGCTTTGCTCCAGTAGATGTAACAATTTGTTCCGGTTTATAATCCAAGTAATTGTCTCTTTTCAATTTTGTGCAAACTGCTTCTCTTAAATCTAAGAAACCAGCAACTGGTGTATAATGCGACCAGTTGTCATGTATGGCTTTAATAGCAGCGTCTTTAATATGCTGAGGCGTATCAAAATCGGGTTCACCTAAGCTTAAATCAATCACATCAATTCCTTGTGCCCTTAATTCACGGCCTAACTTAGCCATTTTCAAAGTTTCTGGTTCACTAAAGCGATTTAATAAAGAAGATAATATCATGGTAATTTATTTGGTATATCAAATTTCGCAAATTATTCGCAAACGCCTGTAAGTTTTAGGCTTTTGATATCATTTAATTATTCAGTCTTACTTGACTAGGTTGTGTATATCTAAGGAAATTCAATAAGGTAGTATGTTATAGCTAATTATTGAGGAAAGAGTTGGTCAAAATTGGGTAGGAATTTCTTTTTTCTATTCAGTTCATAATCATAAATGAGTTGCCCCATATTTTTAAAAAAAGGAAAGCCGACTGATTCATAATCGTATTGACTATCGTTTAAAATTCCGTCTTTATTGCAATAAATAACGCCACTCAACATAAACTCAACCTTATTCACTGTATCTACTATATAGCTTACGTCCAATAAAAAACCATAAGCATCACCTACTTTATTAAATATTTTAATGTTTGATGGAATAGGCCCTTTTTCAGCACCCATTAGTAAGAATTTACAATAGGCTGGCCAATAATCAAGCGAATCATAAGTAGGATATTGAGATTCGGTGGGTAAGGTATGCATCCACTTTAAAAGAAACATTCTATCCTCCTTTGTTAAATTAAATTGCTTTGCCTTAGGAGTTTGATCATAAAAAATAACGGACTGTAAAATATGGTGTAAATCGTTTAGATAAATTCTGTTTTTTGTAGAAAAATCTAATGGGGCATTTATTAACGAATCGTTAGCGTTTAAATACCCTTTTCCCAATTGAACATTATAATTGGGTAAAGGTTGTTTATTATATTGTGGCTTGAAATGGTAAATTAGTTTTCCATTGTCATCAAAAGCATCAATGGCTTGGGTTTGTCTGCTTTCTTCCTGCGTTCTTCCTAGTTCAAGTCTATTCCTAATATAGGCATCTTTGTATCCTTTTTCCGCCAATGTAGAATGTATTGCTTCTTGTCCTATGAATTCAAATAATCTATTAGCTGCATTATTGTCGCTTACTAAAAAAATTTCTTTAATGGCTTGTTCAATGGTTTGTTTACCATTTACAGCATAGGGATTATTATATATGGTTTCTTGTCTCGCACCAACACTATCATAATATAGCGAGGTTGATTTGGTTAATCCAGGAATGTTGAGCGAATTAATTTTATCTAATGCTAAGATCGCTAAAGGCATTTTTACCGTACTTGCTGGATAAAAATATTCCGTTGGATTTAGTCGATAACTATATTCTGTAAAGTGCGGTATATTATGTTCGTCTCTATCTATTTGAGTATAAAATAACTGAATCCTGTATTCGGATGGATTGTTTAATATTTCCGCAAACTGAGCTAGTCTTTGCTTCATTAAACCCTCAAGGAATTGAGCATTTACTTGACCATTGACTTCGCAAATGGAAAAAATTGAAAATAGAATAAGTAAATACAATTTCATTATCAAATGTATAAAAAACTAACATACATTTGTCTAAGATTATGGAAAAATTTATATCTGTTTTTGATATGTTTAAAATAGGGGTGGGACCATCAAGTTCTCATACCCTTGGGCCTTGGAGGGCTGCCTTGCATTGTATGCAACAGTTAAGAGAAGCCAATTTATTTCATCAAATCAGTCAGGTCAAGGTACTTTTATATGGGTCTTTGGCAAAAACTGGAAAAGGGCATGGCACTGATATGGCGGTGTTAATGGGCCTTTTAGGGGAAGATCCTATCAGCACCGACACTTCCCTTATTACCCAAAAAATAGAGGCGATAAAAAGTAATCAATTTATTCAATTAAACGGTACTCATGGGATTGAATTTAATGTAGAAACTGACCTGCTTTTTTTAAAAGAGCAGTCTCTTCCACATCATCCCAATGCTTTACAATTGATTGTTACAATTAATAATGCGCAATTCAATTTTACTTATTATTCCATTGGGGGTGGTTTCATTGAAGAGGACGCGAATGCGTCCGATGCATGGAATAAACTAAAAGCTTCTGATACATGGAATAAACTAAAAGCTTCTGATGTAAGTAAAGAAGAAGCGCTAATTTCTAATGTAGGAGTTAAGGCTTCCAATACAAGGGAAGAAGTTACAGAAGTTCCTTTTGAGTTTAAAAGCACGGATGAACTATTACATTGGTGCATGAAAACAGGGATGTCCATTAGTGAAATTGTTTATGAAAATGAAAAAGCCAATTTATCCGAAACACAAATAAATGCACAATTAGATGCCATATGGCAAACCATGCTAAATTGTATTTATAAGGGTTGTTTAACCAATGGAGTTTTACCGGGCGGGCTTCAAGTAAGAAGACGTGCATTTGATTTAAACCAGCAATTACTGAATCAAGCAACCTTCGATAATCAAGCACAATGGATGGAACTGATTAAAAAGGGAGGACAAGATTTTAGGTATATTTTGGATTGGGTAAGTTGTTTTGCATTAGCAGTGAATGAGGAGAATGCTAGTTTTGGTAGGGTGGTGACTGCGCCTACCAACGGCGCTGCTGGCGTTGTTCCTGCTGTACTTTTATATGCACAATTATTTTGTAATAAAAATACGCCAACAGCTATTCGAAATTTTTTAATGACGGCAAGCGCAGTAGGTACATTGTTTAAAACTGGCGCAACCATTTCAGCAGCGATGGGAGGTTGTCAAGCAGAAATTGGTGTTTCTTCCGCAATGGCTGCCGCTGGGCTAACTGAATTATTGGGTGGTAATCAAAAGCAATGTTTAATGGCTGCTGAAATTGCAATGGAACATCATTTAGGCCTTACTTGTGATCCAATTGGTGGTTTGGTTCAAATTCCTTGTATCGAACGCAATAGTATGGGAGCTATCAAGGCCATCACAGCTGCACAATTGGCATTGCAAAGTAAACCAGACTTTGCAGTGGTGAGCTTAGACAAAGTCATTAAAACAATGTGGAATACTGCTTTGGATATGAATGCTAAATATAAAGAAACTGCAGATGGCGGTTTAGCAATTCAAATACCCATTGCACTTGCCGAGTGTTAAATTGGTTTTGATTGCATTCAATTTTAAAGTTCCCCTTCAACAAAATGGTGGTTCGAATAATCTTTAATTACACCGTATAAGGTATCCCTTTCTATAGGTTGACGTTTCACTTGTTTAATTAAATTTACTAATTGTTCAGTGGTCATAGCTGGAGTTTGCTCCTCACTACCCGCCATCGAGTAAATTTTAGTGGTATCATCAATAGTGCCATCAATATCATTCACGCCATAACTTAATGTTAATTGGGCAGTGTCGCGTCCCAACATAGGCCAGTAGGCTTTAACGTGTGGGAAATTATCAAGGTATAAACGTGATATCGCATACATTTTTAAATCATTGGCCATGGTGGATTCAGGTACATGGCTCATATCATTTCCTTCGTTTCTAAACTTTAGAGGAATGAAAGTGTTAAATCCTTTTGTTTTATCCTGTAATTGGCGCAAGCGTTCCATATGATCAATACGATGTGTATATTTTTCAATATGCCCATATAATAAGGTTGCATTACTATGCATACCTAATTCGTGCGCTGTTTCATGAATTTCAAGCCATTGATCGGCTGTAGCTTTATCGGCACAAATTTGCTCCCTAATTTCAGGATGAAAAATTTCAGCTCCACCACCTGGTAAAGAATCAAGTCCAGCTTCATGCGCTAAACGCATGCCTTCCTTTGTAGAGACATTGGCTTTTCGGAACATGTATTCCAATTCAACAGGGGTAAATGCTTTAATATGCAAACTTGGACGATGTGCTTTAATGGCACGCATTAAATCCAAGAAAAAAGCTAAAGTTAATTTAGGGTGCACGCCGCCTACAATATGGACTTCAGTTACTGGTTTTCCATCGTAGGATTTTACAATGTCTAACATTTGATCAATGGTCAGTTCCCAACCCTCTTCTTTGTGGGCGTATAATTTTGAATAAGAACAAAACTTACAAGAGAACACACAAACATTGGTGGGTTCTATATGAAAGTTTTTGTTGAAATAGGTTTTATTCCCATGGAGTGATTCCCTTTTCCAATTGGCTAAAGCGCCAACATAGGGGAGTGATGCTTTTTCAAATAAATAAACACCCTCGTCAAACGAAAGGCGTTCATTTTGAATTACTTTATTTCCTATTGTTTGTAAATGACTGTCTTTTTCAGCACCAATAATTACCTCAATTTGCTTTGTATTCATATGTTCTTAAATAGAGCCACAAAGCTACAAATTATAGCAACAATCAACTATTAAATTAGCCAATTAAAATGCCCGCTATACTTGCAGACAAGTAGGAGGCAAGGGTACCTGCCAACAGGGCTTTTAAACCTAATTCGGCTAAATCCTTTCGGCGTCCTGGCACTAATTCTCCAATTCCACCTATTAACATCCCTACACTACTAAAATTGGCAAAGCCGCAAATGGCAATACTTACAATAAACAACCCTTTTTCTGTAATGATCGGCACCGCTTTGCTTGTTAAACTTTTAAAAGCGACAAATTCATTAATAGTTAGTTTTTGACCTAATAAGGTAGCCGCATTTTGAATATCAGCATTAGGGATACCCATTGCCCAAGCCATTGGGTAAAATAACTTACCAAATAAATAGTTTAAACTCAAATCCAACTGAGCATTAAATAAATGTCCAATTTTTAGTAAGCTCCAATCTATAAAGGCAATTAAGGCAATAAATCCAATCAACATTGCAATAACATTCATGGCTATTTTAAAACCTTCACCAGCACCATGTGTGATGGCATCAATGGTATTACTGTATTGGCTTTTTACTTCTAATTTTACTTTCCCCATGGTTTGAGATTCCTCGGTTTCAGGAAATAAAATCTTGGCAATCACCAATGCACCTGGCGCTGCCATTAAACTAGCTGTAATTAATTTAGGGGCTAAATCCATTCCTGCTTGAGCACCCATATTGGCATATACTATTAAAATACCTCCAGCGATACAAGCTAAACTTCCACTCATACTTGCCAATAATTCACTTTTGGTCATTGAGGGTAAATATGGACGAATCATTACCTGCGCTTCCACCTGACCTACAAAGGCACTTGCCACATTACTCAAGGCTTCGGCACCACTAACACGCATGATAAAATTCATGGCTTTAGCAATTACCGCCACAATTCTTTGCATAATGCCAAAGTGATATAATAAAGCAACTAACACACAAACCAGAATAATCGTAGCAGTAACATTAAATGCAAATACAAATCCTCCATTGGCAAAATCAGTTACACCGGTTGGAGTGGAAGCGGATATTCCACCATATACAAAAGCAGCTCCCTGACGAGAAAATTCTTCAATCTTTCCCATACCTTTTCCCAACATTTGGAAGAAATTAGTGACAGCAGGTATTTTTAATACTAAAATTCCAATCACCAATTGTAAGGTTAAACCACTTATAACCAATCGGTAATTAATATTTTTTTTATTATTTGAAAATAGAAATGCAATTCCTAAAATAACTGCCACTCCAATTAAGCCTTGAAATTTCTCCATCATTAATAATTATAGGGGTCAAGATAATCTGATTTTGGAAATTATAAAAATTAAAAAAGCCAATTCCTTGATACAGGGGCATTAAATAAGCAAAAATCCCGCTAAAAAGCAGGATTTTCATGTGTTTTTATAATTATGTAGATTATAAATGTGCCTGAATTTTCTTGTCTAAAACTGCTTTAGGAACTGCGCCAATTTGTTTGTCCACCACTTGGCCACCTTTTACAAAAAGGATTGCTGGAATCGAAGTAATACCAAAGTTCATACTTAAGTTAGGATTAACATCCACATTTACTTTACCAATATTTACTTTGCCTTCATATTGAACGGCTAATTCTTCAATAACTGGACCAATTGCGCGACATGGTCCACACCATTCTGCCCAAAAATCAATCACAGAAAGTTTATCACTTTCCATTACTACTTGTTGAAAATTTGCATCTGTAAATTCTAAAGCCATACTAGTTTATTTTAAATTGTTTTGTATGAATTGTATAGTTCAAAAATAGTTCCATTCTCTAATACCTGCCCATTTGACTTTTCCACGAATGGGGATTGTCATTGGGGACAAATTGTCTGCCAAAGAGGCATATTAGGTGACTAAGTTCACTTTAACACCTAATTCGGGCGTTTTATCTAAGAATTCAACTAATTCATCATTCATTAAAAATCCTTTTTCAAGGGTCAATAAACTGGCAGTAATATTTTCTCTAGGTTCTATAAAGGTGACTTTAAAAGAGGACTTCCCTGGGTTTTGTTTTAAATTCTTTTCAAAGAAGGAAATTATTTCTTCATTTAAATGTGCAGGATGTAAGGTAATTTCTATTGATCGGGTTTGGTTTTGCTTAACTGTTTCCAAAAGGGACATGGTTTGAATTTTAAATTCAAAATTATTGGCTTGGTTAAATCTTGTTCTAAAGGATCCATTTATATATACTTTTTGTCCTACTTCTAAATAGTTTTGAAATTTTATATAATCCTCACTCCATAAGATAAAGTCAGTTTTACTGGTGAAATCTTCAATAACAAAAGATCCAAAATTCTTTCCCGTTTTGGTGATTCTATGTTGAACATCGGTAATTAAACCTGCCAATTTAAATGGCTTCCCTAAATGATTGGGGTGGGTGGATAAATTATCTTTTACTTCATTAAAATCAATGATATTGGTAAAGTGATAATGGCGCATTTCAAAATTAAAATGATCCAAAGGATGGCCACTCATAAAAATACCTGTGATATCTTTTTCATGCTCCAATGTTTCAGTCAAAGTCCAAGGCTCACAAGTTGCTAATTTAGGCAATGGCACTTGCATAGCGGAAGGTAAATCACCAAAAAGGGTATTGGTGGTTCCTGTACTCATCGCTTGAGTCGCTTGTGCGTACTGAATGAGTTTCTCTAAACCATTGGAACGATCCCCGTCTCCCACATGAAAATATTGTGCACGACTATATTCTGGAAAACAATCAAAAGTGCCAGAATAAGCCAAGCTTTCCAATGATTTTTTATTTACTGCTCGAGACAAAACTCTTTTTATATAATCCACCATGTCTTTGAATGGGCCATTTTTATCCCTTTCAATAATGATGGCTTCAATTGCTGCTTCGCCAACGCCTTTTAATCCTCCTAAACCAAAACGAATTTGACCTTGCTTATTAACAGAAAAACCTTTTAAGGATTCATTAATATCAGGACCTAATACTTTTATTCCCATTCTTTTACACTCTTCCATAAAGAAGGTGATTTTATCAATACTGCCTGCATGATTTAGCACTGCGGACATATATTCGCCCGGATAGTGTGCCTTTAAATAAGCTGTTTGATAGGCCACATAAGCATAACAAGTAGAGTGTGATTTATTAAAGGCGTATTGTGCAAATGCTTCCCAGTCAGTCCAAATTTTATCCAACACATTTTCAGGATGTCCATTTTTAACTGCACCTGCAATAAACTGAGCCTTCATTTTATCCAGCACCGATTTTTGCTTTTTACCCATGGCTTTTCTTAGCACATCGGCATCTCCTTTGGTAAAGCCTCCAATTTTTTGACTCAATAACATTACCTGCTCCTGATAAACTGTAATGCCATAAGTATCTGCTAAATATTCTTCCATTTCTGGTAAGTCATATTTAATAATTTCACGGCCATGTTTACGTTCAATAAAATTGGGTATATATGCCATTGGACCTGGACGGTACAAGGCATTCATCGCAATTAAGTCGGCAAATTTATCTGGCTTTAAATCACGTAGATGCTTTTGCATTCCCACCGATTCAAATTGGAAAGTCGCATTGGTTTCTCCTTTTTGATATAACTGAAATGTTTTTTCATCATCCAAAGGAATCGTATCCAAGTTTATTTTAATCCCATGATTTTGGTAAATCAATTCCAAAGCTGTTTTTAAAATAGAAAGGGTTTTTAGACCCAAAAAGTCCATCTTAATAACGCCTGCTTCTTCAATGACCGAACCTTCAATTTGGGTAATCCATAAGGTAGAGTCCTTGGAAGTGGCCACCGGCATAATTTCCGTCAAATCCTTGGGGGCAATAATAATACCTGCTGCATGAATACCTGTATTTCTAATTGAACCTTCTAATTTTTCTGCTTCATGTAATACAGTTGCTCTCAAATCATTTCCCTTATATATTTCTCTTAACTTTTTAATGTTATCGATATCTTCTACCTGATACCCTTCTTTTTCTGCTAAGGATTTATCACCTTCTTTTGCGGTGATGGGGGCGTGTAAACAACGGGCTAATTCGGTACCTGGCTTATCGGGTACTAACTTTGCAAGTAAGTTGGATTCAGAAAGAGGTAAATCCATTACACGGGCAACGTCCTTAATACTACTTTTTGCTGCCATCGTGCCATAAGTAATGATTTGTGCTACCTGTTCCTTTCCATATTTTTCCACCACATAATCAATTACTTTTTGACGCCCTTCATCATCAAAGTCCGTATCAATATCGGGCATGGACTTTCTGTCGGGGTTTAAGAAACGTTCAAATAGTAATTGGTATTTAATAGGGTCAATATTGGTGATGCCAATACAATAGGCAACCACACTGCCCGCAGCAGATCCACGACCAGGACCTACAAATACATCCATTTCACGACCTGCTTTAATAAAGTCACTAACAATTAAAAAGTAACCAGCAAATCCCATGGTTTGTATCGTGAATAATTCAAAGTCAATACGTTCTTGAATTTCAGCAGTAATTTCAGGATATCGTTTATTTGCCCCTTCCCAAGTGATGTGTTTTAAATATTCCCATTGATTCATATTGGCATCCTTATGAATCTTAAATGCCGCAGGAATGGGAAAAGCGGGTAGGAGGATGTCCTTTTTAAGATTTAACACTTCTACTTTGTCAACAATGGCATTGGTATTGTCAATGGCTTCTGGGATATCGCTAAATAATTCAATCATTTCATTTTGAGTCTTGAAATAAAACTCATTATTTGGAAATTTGAATCTTCGATTTTTTATTTGTAATTCGTCATTGACAAAATCATCAAAGCCTGGTGTAGATTGTTTCTCCCCCGTATTTACACACAATAAAATATCATGTGCATTGGCGTCATCCTCGTTTACATAGTGACTGTCATTGGTTGCAATCACTTGGACCTTGTATTTTTTTGCAAATTTTTGCAAAGTAGCGTTGATGGTTTCCTGCTCAGGTATTTGGTGTCTTTGTAGTTCAATATAGTAATCCTCACCAAAAATATCCAACCACCATTTAAATTCTTTCTCCGCAGCTTCTTCACCATGCCTTAGAATATATTGAGGTACATGGGCGCCAATACAACAAGTGGTTGCAATAATACCTTCATGGTATTGTAAAATCAATTCTTTATCAATACGCGGATACTTACTATACATTCCTTCAATGTATCCAAGCGAAGTAAGTTTAATTAAATTTTGATAGCCTATTGCGTTTTTCGCTAACAAAACCTGGTGAAATCGGTCGTCCTTATTTTCTTTGGTAAAGATTTTTTGATGTCTATCCTTGACCATATAAAATTCACAACCTACAATGGGTTTCACAACGGGCTCTACTATATCATTCCCATTTTTATCCTTCCCAATTACTTTGGTTTTTTTCCAAGCCTGATTGACAAAATTAAAAGCCCCAAACATATTTCCATGATCAGTGATGGCTAAAGCGGGCATATTATCCGCCATGGCTTTTTGATACAATTTATCAATGGAGGCTGCACCGTCTAATAGTGAATATTGCGTATGAACGTGTAAATGGGAAAATGTTGGCATAAATAGGATAGGACTAAGTATGCAAATATCGACAAAAACAGGGGTTTACATTGGGCTAATTTTCCACAAAAAATGGTTAAAAATGCCAAATCATGACTCAATTTAAGTGTTCTTGACTTAACTTGCATACCATGCAAATCAAGATTTTCTATAATGGCCTACTAGCTACCTTAATGCTAGTATTCATGAGTAGTTGTAAATCATTACAATCTATGTCAGCTGCTTTTAAGCCAGCACCTAAGCAATCTTCTATTGCAAAAAATGATAATATTGAATTTTTAGAACATATCGCTGTTACCCCAGGGAAAGTATATGTTAAAAAATCCTCCTTGGGAATTGAGGAAGAAACCGACCCAGGGACTACTACCAAATTGGATAAAATGCCTTCTAATTTGTCTGATATTGAGAAAGCCAATTGGTTACAATTAAAATATTCCATTTTGATGGATGTACCTGTTGAGTCCATTAATAATGTTCCTTTACTTAAAAAAATAGATGAATGGATTGGGACACCCTATCATTATGGAGGTACTTCAAAGTCGGGGGTGGATTGCTCTTTTTTTGCTTTGGATGTGATGAAAGGAACTTTTGATATCAAGTTAAACCGAACTGCTGCTGAGCAATATTTACAAAGTAAGAGAATAAATTGGGATGAGTTAAAGGAAGGTGATTTAATCTTTTTTAAAACTGAAGGACCCAATAAAATTTCACATGTAGGGATCTATTTAGCCAACAATAAGTTTGTACATGCTTCCTCCAAAAGAGGTGTTACCATTAGTGATTTGGGAGAGCCATACTATCAAAAAACTTTATTTAGTATGGGTAGGGTTTCTACATTAGCTAAATAAACTAATGAATTCGTAAAGTCAGCTTTAGTACTTTTCGTATTTTAATTGAACGTAATAAAGTCGCTTGATGGCTTCGCCAAATTTTTCTGGATTAAAGTTTTCCAATTTAATTAATCGCTTTTGTGGTATAAAAGCGGTGGGTAATAAATCAAATGTAGTTCCCTCGTAGGTAAAGTGTAAATTCTGGTCAAATCCAGCGATACAATTTCTCCATTGATAAGTAAGAATTTTTTCTTTTTCATCATAGCTGTAATTGAATTCAGGTATTTGAGTGGTTCTTAAATATTGATCAAATACTTTACTGAAATTATAGCCAGATTTTTTTGATATATAATTTTCAATTTGTTCAGTGGTAACCGTTTGATGATAAAAATCCTTGTTCAATCCAATTAATATACTTCTGAATAATTCATCGTTATGGATTGATTTACGAATACCATGTATCATTACAGCTGCTTTTGCATACATATCTCCACTACCTTCGTTATTAACGCCGTATTTCCCAATAATAGGAATATCATTTAAAATGTTTTTTCTTATACCAAAAGCGTAATCATTTCCCGCTTCTATTCCATAATAATATTCAGTAAATAAGGTTTCAGAATAATTGGTAAAACCTTCATGTACCCACATATCAGCAATATCTTTAGTGGTGATATTATTGGCAAACCATTCATGTCCACTTTCGTGTACGATAATAAAGTCCCATTTCATTCCCCATCCGGATCCTGACAAATCTTTACCTAAATAACCATTCATAAATTTATTACCATAAGCAATAGCAGATTGATGTTCCATCCCTAAATGGGGGCTTTGAATAATTTTAAATCCATCCTCATAAAATGGGTAAGGACCAAACCAATGCTCAAATGCTTTAAGCATTTCAGGCACTTGCTTAAATTGTTTACGTGCTTTTGCAGAGTCTTGTCTTAGTGCATAGTAACTGATTTCTAAATTACCCTTTAATCCTTTGTATTTTTCACTCCAGTTTATATAATCTCCAATATAGGGGATGATATTGTAGTTGTTGATAGGATTGGATACGAACCAAAAGTGGTCGGTTGAGTCTGCTTTTTTATTTGTTTCATTGTCCGAGTCTGCAGTAATGATCCATGCCTGGTTGCCGTTGGCAATTGCTTGCAGGTTTTTTTGTGTAGGAAGTTTAATGGATAGGGAAGCGCCACTGTCAGGTTCATCTGACTGCACATCCTTACATGGATACCAAACTGAAGCACCTAAACCCTGGCATGCAACGGAAACCCAGGGATTTCCATTGGCATCTTTTTTCCAAATCCATCCTCCATCCCAAGGAGGGCGAATGGCTTCCTTGGGGATTCCATGGTATTTTATCTTTAATTCAATTTCGTCCCCTTTTGAAAGTTTATTTTTCACTTTTGCAAGGGCGATATTACCGTCTCTAGTCCATTGTAAAGCTTCAAAATCAAAACTATTTTTAGGATGCACATTTATTAAAATCTGGTCAATGATTAAAGGTTGTTGCAAGTCAATTTGAATATCATTGCTATTTTTAATCACTTTTGCCTTCCAAATTACGCTGCCTTCAATTGATTTTCTAGCGATATCAGGTGTTACGTTAATTGTATAAGATTGAATATCAAACCAATCTCTATTTTCATTTAAGCTTCCACGAAGGGTATCGGCTTTTGTAAAAATAGGTTGCGCATTCATGGATAAACTCATTAATGCGATAGAAAATAGAAGGGCAAGCTGTTTCATACTTCAAATTTGAAGATAAAAATAATGGTTTTTATTCATTAATCTTAGCAGAAACAATTGGGTTATACCTTTCATTTTCCTAACCCAGATGACACTAATCCTTTTTTAACTTGTCTTTAAATACCTTTTCAAATTTTTCTAATTTTGGACCAATAACATAGCGACAATAGCCCTGATAGGTATTATTGTTGTAATAGTTTTGATGATAACTTTCAGCAGAATAAAATTTACTAAAGGCAGTTACTTCTGTCACAATGGGTTTATCCCATGCTTTGGCAGCCGTTAACTCGGCTATGTATTTTTCTGCAACTAATTTTTGGTGTTCATTGTGGTAAAAAACAGCACTTCGGTACTGAGGGCCAACATCATTGCCTTGTTGATTGGGTGTAGTTGGATCATGTGTTTTCCAAAAAACGGCCAAAATATCATCCAAGCTAATTTTGGTGGTATCATATACAATTTGACATACTTCGGCATGACCTGTTGTTTTATCACATACTTGCTCATAAGTGGGATTATCAACATGTCCACCACTATAACCACTGGTTACTTTTACCACCCCTTCTAATCTTTGATAAATGGCTTCGGTGCACCAAAAGCAGCCAGATCCTAGTGTAATTGTTTCTGTATTTGTCATGTTTAAATTGGTTGAGTTAATTTCTTTTTTATTGTTTTTTGTTGTCTGACCGCAGGCTTCCAAGCTAAAAAGAGCTGTAATGAGTAATAATCCTGCTATAATGGGTTTCATAAATTTAGATTTGTTTATAGTAAAACAATCTGTTCATATAATTGTTCAAAGGGGGATAATGTTTATTTAAGTAAATTTGCAGTCTATTTAGCCCTATGAGAGTTTATCCGGAAAACGCCTTAACCCAGTTAGAATTTGATAAAATCACTGCCATTTTATTAGGGCATTGTCAAACAACCATAGGAAAGGAGTTGGTGGAGGAAATGCGTATACATACCCATCAAAAATATATTCAAACAGCTTTAAGTCAAACAGAGGAGTATAAATTCATAAAATCAGCGAATCAATATTTTCCAGCGGACTTTGTATTAGATATTCGAAAGGATTTAAAACTATTGGGTATTCCTGGTGCACAATTAACAGGGGAGCAATGGTTATTAGTAAGACGATTAGCCGAACATACTGGAAACATATACAAATGGTTTGATGCTGAACGAAAACAAGCCTATGCCAATTTATTTGAAGTGATAGGGGATAACTATTATGAAAAATCAATCGTTGAAAGTATTGATGAAATTATAGATGATCGAGGGAATGTGAAAGACAATGCATCGGAGGATTTAGCAAAAATTAGAATGCATTTGTATAAAAAGCGCCAAGAATTAAGACGCATTTTTGACAAAGTAATACATAGATTAGCCAAAGCAGGCTATACAGCTGATATTGATGAGAGTTTTAGCAATGGACGAAGAGTGGTTGCCGTTTTTTCCGAGTATAAAAGGCAGGTTAAAGGTTTTTTACATGGGGAAAGTGACAGTCGTAAAACAGCCTTCATTGAACCAGAGGAAACCATTGAATTGAATAATGAATTATATAGTTTAGAACAGGAAGAACAAAAAGAAGTACAGCGTGTTTTAAGACAACTAACTGCCACTTTATCTCCTTATTCCTCTTTATTATTAAGTTATATTCAAATGGTGGGCATTTTTGATTTCATTCGTGCTAAAGCAATTTTAGCTGTAGACATGAATGCACATATGCCCATGGTTCAAAACAGCGCAACTTCTCAATTGATTGACGCTTATCATCCTTTGTTGTATTTATACAATAAGCATTCTGGAAAAAAAACAATTCCAGTGAATTTGCATTTAGACGATGAAGCGAGGATACTCATTATCAGTGGACCCAATGCTGGGGGTAAAACCGTTTCCATGAAAACCTTGGGGTTGAACCAAGTAATGATGCAAAGTGGTTTACTGGTTCCAATGAATCCAACCTCCCAAATGGGGATTTATAAACAACTATTTATTCAATTAGGAGATACACAGAATTTGGCATTTGAATTAAGTACTTATTCAAGTCACCTAATGCACATGAAGCATTTTATTGAAAATGCAAATGGCAAAACCCTATTTTTTATAGATGAATTGGGAAGTGGTTCGGATCCCCATTTAGGAGGTGCTTTTGCCGAAGTTATTTTGGAAGAACTCTCCCATAAACATGCACAAGGTATTGTGACCACGCATTATTTGAATTTAAAAGTAATGGCCAATCACAATAAGGGGATTGTAAATGGCGCCATGCAGTTTGATGAAGTAAAATTGGAACCCTTGTATCAGTTAGTCATTGGTAAGCCAGGTAGTTCATACACTTTTGCCATTGCAGAAAGAATAGGCCTTCCTAAAAACCTAATTAATCGTGCTCGAAAATTGGTGGATGCCCATCATTTTGAATTGGATAAGTTATTAAATAGAACAGAGCAGGATTTACAATTGGTACAACAAGAGCGTAAGGAGTTACATAAAAAATTAAAGGAGAATGATGCCCTAAAAAATTCTTTAACCCAAATTTTAGATAAGGAAAAATACCATCAACAAATTAGTTTATTGAAAGAACAAAATAGGGTGGCCGAAGAAAAGTTCGCTTATAACAAGGACATGGAAAGGCAGTTAAAACAAATTGCACTAGATTGGAAAAAGTCAGAAAAGAAGGAAGAGGTAATGAAGAACTTGTTTAATTTATTGTTTAAAAAGAACGATGCAATTGTCATTAATAAATTAGCAAAGAAAGTGGATAAAAATTTCAAAGAAACCAATGCACCTATTATAGTGGGGGCAACCGTTAAATTGAAGAAAAACTATCAAGTAGGAGAAGTGTTGGAGATTAAAGGTAAAAGAGCCATCGTGAAAGTGGGACAGTTACCAATGAATATTGATTTAGTAGATTTATTGGTAGTGGAAAAAATACCGGATGAACCTGTGAAACAGGTAGGAAAGAAAAGCACTCCGTCGCCTTCTGCCCAAAAGAATACTAAGGCACAAGCAGCGCCAAATGGAGGTCAACCCAAAAGGAATAAATAGTTCATAAAAAAATACAAAACCAAATGATACTTGACGATTTAAATAATATTCAAAAATATGTAGCCATACATCCAAGGTTTGAAAAAGCATTTGCCTATTTAACAGCAACTGATTTCGAAAATATGAAACCGGGAAAATATGAAATAGAGGGGGATCATATTTATGCAATGGTCGTAAATGAAGAGGGGGTGGCTATGTTGGATTCCACTTCGGAATTTGAGTGTCACAATACATACATTGATATCCAATATGTATTTGGGGGTGTAGAAACAGTAGGGTATAAATCAAGATTAACCTGTGTAGAACCAAGAGGGGAATACGATGCCAAAAAGGATGTTTTATTTTATGAAGACGCGCCTGATTTCTTTTTTAAATTATATCCAGGTCAGTTTGGTATTTATTTTCCAGAGGATGTGCATGCGCCAATGATTGGATCGGGAAAAATCAGAAAAGTAGTCATGAAAATTCGTGTTCATTAATTTATTTGAAACTACTGAAACGTTAAAAAACATTTTATGTCAGTGAAACAAGTGGAAATGGTATTGGCTCCGAGAGAACCACATTATGTTGGAGACGGATTTAGGGTGCATAATTTTATTCCGAGTGGATATGGCTTAACCATGCAACGCATGGACCCATTTATCATGTTGGACTATGGCGCAAAATTTTATTTTCCTCCAAGTCCCAGTAAGGCAAAAGGAGTGGGTGTTCATCCGCATAGAGGTTTTGAAACAGTCACCATCGCTTATAAAGGGAGTGTGGCGCACCATGATAGTAGTGGTGGAGGTGGTGTGATTTCCGAAGGAGATGTTCAATGGATGACTGCGGCGAGTGGTGTGCTACACAAGGAATACCATAGTGAGGAATTCAGTAAAACGGGAGGTGATTTCCAGATGGTTCAATTATGGGTGAATTTACCTGCAAAGGATAAAATGAGTACGCCAAAATATCAAGCAATAGCCAATGCGCAAATCCCCAAAATTCCGTTGTCTAACGAAGGTGGATTCATTGAAGTAATTGCAGGAAATTATGAAGGTCATTCAGGTGCTGCAACTACTTTTTCTCCTATACATATGTACAATGCAAAATTGAAAACTGGCGGGGAAGCACAATTTAATTTGCCTCCTCAATTCAATACAGGTTTATTGGTTATAGAAGGTTCGGTGATTGTGAATAATAATGAAGAGGTACCATTGGATCATTTTGCATTATTCGCTAACAAAGGGGAGTCTTTTATGGTAAAAGCAACTGAAGACTGTATTGTGCTCATTTTATCAGGTGAACCCATAAAAGAAATGATTGCGGCACATGGCCCATTTGTAATGAATACACGTCAGGAAATTCTTCAGGCATTTGAAGACTATGAAAATGGTAAATTTGGTACATTAGAAAATTAATCAATCACATCAATATGAGATATTTATTTTTTTCCCTATTCGCCATTATTTTATTAGCTAGTTGTGCTTATAATAAACTTACGGGGACCAATCAATTGTCCTTAATATCAGATAGTGAAATATTTAAAACATCTGATTCGATGTATCGTGATTACTTAAATAAGAGTAAAGTAATTAGTAACCGTGAAAACATGGATTTTCAAATGGTTCAACGAGTGGGTAAAAAAATTGTGCAAGCAGTTAATCAATATTATGCCGACCGAAATATGCAATCCCAATTAAATGACTATCGATGGGAATATCATTTAGTACAAAATGCTGAAGTCAATGCATGGTGTATGCCTGGAGGTAAAATTGTAGTATATACTGGTATTTTATCCATGACTAAAACAGAAGCTGAATTAGCTGTTATCATGGGACATGAGGTTTCACATGCTTTATTAAATCATGGTAAACAAAGAATGAGTCAATCCATGTTATTGAACTTGGGTAGTTTGGCATTATCATCGGCTGTGTCAGATAAATCTGCCAGGGCTAGATCAAATATCGAAATTGCTTATGGAATTGGAACTCAAGTGGGTTTGGCCTTGCCCTTTTCAAGAAAACATGAAACGGAAGCGGATCAATATGGCTTAATCTGGACCGCAATGGCAGGATATAACCCAAATGAAGCCATACCTTTATGGCAAAGAATGAGTAATGCCAGTGGAAATGATGTTCCTGAGTTTTTCAGAACACATCCAACAGGTGTTAACAGAATAAAGGCAATAAAAGCCTATATGCCACAAGCTATGAAGTTTTATAAGCAATAATAAACACAACTAGAATTTATTCTATTTTATATTTTCAAATGACCTTCTAAGCTATAATTTACCTAGCTTATTTTTGTAACCTATGCAATCAAGAATCGTTTTTTTATTAGTGGTTTTTTTATTGATTACTCAATGGGGGTTTTCCCAATTTCAATTAAAGATAAAATCAAGTAATTCATTAGATAGTATTGCTTATTTAAGGGCTACCGTTTTTGATGAAAAAAATTACATTCCAAAAGATACAATTCAGCTTTACAAAACTGTACAAACCATTAAACAAGCTAAACCTATTGTTGGGGGCATTTATTATTTATACTTTCCAAAATCAAAGCAAAAAATCAATTTAATCATTGACAACAAGGATTCAATTTCAATTGTTATTAATGATTCCAACTACTTAGGTTCCATAAATTCAAATAATAGCAAGAACGATAGTTTTTTTTCTTACCAAAAATTAGAGAAAAATTTATCCTATTTTGATTCATTATATGATAAAGAAATAAAGCAAGGCAAAAAATTTAATCTTGCCCAAAAAGCACTCTTTTTCAAAGAAAAGAATACCGTACTTTTTGAAACAAGGATAAGGATGATGAAGAAATTGAAGCCAACATCGGCATTGTATATTTATTTTGATGTTTTAAACAAGCTGGATGCTTCGGTACCTAATAAAAAGAAATTTTCGGATAGAATCACTTTCTTTAATAATATTGATATTAACTCGCCCAAACTTTTATTCACGCCATTATTAAAACAAGTTATTACAGAATATTTATCTTATTATCCTTTACAAGCAGATTCAATTGTTAAAGGGGTGGATACCATTATGCTTAAATTAGATTGTAAAAGCAAGGCCTATCCATATGTATTTGACCAAATTGTAAAGATTTTAAAAAACAGGGAAATTCAAAATAACACCATAGCATATGCCTACTTTCTCAATAAATATGTAAAAGAAAAAAAATGTAAATTCTTGGACCCTACCATTGAAAAAAAATTACTTAATGAACTTGAAAATGTTAATGCGTTGAAATTTCAAGATACCAGTATGAATATGGTGCTTAAAGATACAGCTGGTGTAGAAAAAAATTTACATGAATTTGCAAAACAATTTGATTATACCTTAATAACTTTTTTCGACCCAACCTGTGATCATTGTAAAGTAGAATTGCCAAAAATGGATAGCATTATCCATATTCTTGAAAATCAGTTGGTTTTGAAAATTGGGAAGTATTCTGTATGTAATGAGCTGATTTTACAGTCAGAAGTATGGAAATCCTTTATTACTACTCATCATTTATCAAAAAATTATATGCATGTTCATTTAGGACAAAATAACGATTTGCGTAAGTCTTATGATGCTTTTACTAACCCGCTTTTTTACTTAATCAACAAGGAAGGTAAGTTTGTTGGAAAAAAAATCAGTGTTAATACACTTAAAAATATCATTGTCAATCACCTGCAGTCAAATAAATAGCTTTATATTAAGATAAAATAGTATAAATTTGAATTCTAAATCAATGAATTATGAAAAAGATTTTAGTAGCCATCGTTTTATTTTTTGGTACCCTTACTTTGAATGCACAAACAACACAAGCGCCTGTAGATATAACCAAAGTATTGAAATTTACCAATGATAATTATGATATGGGTAAAATTACAACAGGTAAAGCGACTGAGTTTAATGTAAGTATTGAGAATATTAGTTCTGCTCCCATTACAATTGAAAATGTGATGGTAGGATGTGGATGTACTACTCCAAAATATAATAAAGGTCAAGTAATTGCGCCTAGCGAAAAGGCGGTGGTTACTTTAGGATTTAATGGTAGCGCTGTTGGGACTTTCTCTAAAGCAGCTACCTTGTTTTTTAGTGGGAATTTAAACAAACAGGTCATTTTCCACGGGGAAGGGGTACAACCTTAAATTTTAAAATATTATTGGAAGGTCATCCTGTTGGATGACCTTTTTTATGTAACTAAATTTCAAAATATATAAATTGGATTGCCGTCAACTTTATTATTGGATTGCCGTCACTTCGTTCCGGCATCCCTTAGGTGGGGGGCTTCAACCAATTCAAAAACCAGTGGCTTCGCCACTTATTTTTACTTCCAAAAAGGGCTTCGCCACTTATTTTAAATTAATAATGTAGGATTGCCGTCACTTCGTTCCGGCATCCCTTAATCGTCGGATTTCCGTCACTTCGTTCCGGCATCCCTTAGGTGGGGTGCTTCAACCAATTCAAAAACCAGTGGCTTCGCCACTTATTTTTAC
>JACCDH011062605.1_pt1 | contig 24496 bp, 22 predicted proteins | sample 7442481 | NCBI WGS metagenome assembly JACCDH01 (sample SAMN15323433, study PRJNA562643) | freshwater metagenome | isolation source: river surface water | place: USA:Blue River Watershed | collected 2017-08-15
GAGTTGATAAAGACGATAGCTACTTCGGTAGATAACATAAGCATATAAAAATGGCGCATATTCAATTAGGTGAAGATTCATTAGAGAAAGAAACCACGACCCTAAATCTTGGTCCGACTCACCCTGCGACACACGGTGTATTTCAAAACGTGTTAGAGATGGATGGTGAACGCATAGTAAGTGCAGAATCTACTATCGGTTATATTCATCGTGCTTTCGAAAAAATTGCAGAACACAGACCTTATTACCAAATAACTCCTCTTACTGATAGAATGAATTACTGTTCTTCTCCGATTAATAACTTCGGATGGCATATGACAGTAGAGAAGTTGCTAGGTGTAGAGACTCCTAAAAGAGTTGACTACATGCGTATCATCGTAATGGAGTTAGCTCGTATTTCTGACCACTTAATTTGCAATGGTATATTAGGTGTAGATACAGGTGCATTTACTGGCTTCTTGTATTTGATGCAAGAGCGTGAACATATTTATGAAATTTACGAAGAAATTTGTGGCGCACGTTTAACAACAAACTTCGGTAGAGTGGGTGGCTTCGAGAGAGATTTTAATGAAAAAGCAATTGCAAAAATTAAAAAATTCTTAAAAGATTTCCCTCCGATTTTAAAAACATTCGAAGATCTATTCAATAGAAATAGAATCTTTATTGACCGTACAAAAGATGTAGGTGCTATATCTGCTGAAGATGCATTAAACTACGGCTTCACAGGCCCATGTTTAAGAGCTGCTGGCGTTGACTATGACTTACGTGCTACTAGTCCGTATTCATCTTACAACGAATTTGATTTCGAAATACCAGTAGGTACTACAGGTGATACTTATGATAGATTCATGGTAAGAAATGAAGAGATCAAACAAAGCTTGAGATTAATCGAACAGGCTTTAGCGAAAATGGAAAAAGAAGAAAAAGGAATTTTCCATGCTGATGTTCCTGAATTTTATTTGCCTCCAAAAGAACAAGTATATAATAACATGGAAGCTTTAATCTATCACTTTAAAATTGTGATGGGTGAAGTAGAAGTTCCAAAAGGTGAAGTATATCATGCAGTAGAAGGTGGTAATGGTGAGTTAGGTTTTTACTTAATTTCACAAGGTGGTAGATCTCCATTTAGACTACACTTCCGCAGACCATGCTTTATTATTTATCAAGCTTTTGCTGAAATGTGCAAAGGACAATTATTGTCAGATGCGATTATCACCATGAGTAGTTTAAACGTTATTGCAGGAGAATTAGACGCATAAAAATGAGCAACAAATTTTCAAAAGAAACATTAGAAATCATCGACCAGATGATTGCTCGATACCCTGAAGGAAAACAGAAGTCAGCATTGATTCCTGTTTTGCATTTAGCGCAAGCTGAATTCGGCGGATGGTTAAGCACAGAAACTATGGATCATGTTGCAGAAGTATTGCAACTAAAACCAATTGAAGTATATGAAGTAGCATCGTTCTACTCTATGTTCAATTTAAAACCAGTTGGTAAATGTGTACTGGAAGTTTGTCATACTGGTCCATGTGCAATTAATGGTGCTGAAGACCTAGTAAAATATTTAGAGCAAAAATTAAATATAAAAGTTGGCGAAACTACTACAGACGGAATGTTCACTTTAAAAGAAGTTGAATGTTTGGGTTCATGCGGTACTGCACCAATGTTACAATGTGGTAGAGACTATTTCGAAAATTTAACAAATGAAAAAGTTGATGCCATGTTAGATAAAATGAAATCAGAAAACAGATTACGTTCATACGTAGATACGATATAATAAAATATGTCAAGAAGAATTTTATTAGAACACATAGATGAACCAGGTATTCAATCTTATGATGTATATCGTAAGAAAGGTGGATACGCATCAGTAGAAAAAGCTTTGAAAACTATGTCACCAGAGGATATAGTTGAAGAGGTAAAAAAATCAGGCTTAAGAGGAAGAGGTGGAGCCGGTTTCCCTACTGGTATGAAATGGAGTTTTTTGGCAAAGCCAGAAGGCAAGCCTCGTTACTTGGTATGCAATGCCGACGAGTCTGAACCAGGTACATTTAAAGATAGATATTTGATGGAAAAAATTCCTCATTCATTAATTGAAGGTATGATTACCTCAAGTTTTGCATTAGGGGCTAATACATCATATATCTACATTCGCGGTGAATATTTTTATGTACTTAGAATTTTAGAAAAAGCAATCGCTGAAGCTTATGCTAATGGTTGGTTAGGTAAAAATATTTTAGGAACTGGATATAATTTAGATTTATATGTTCAAGCTGGTGCTGGTGCTTATATCTGTGGTGAAGAAACAGCTTTACTTGAATCTTTAGAAGGTAAACGTGGTAACCCTCGTATTAAACCTCCATTCCCAGCAATCGCTGGTTTATACGCTTGTCCTACAGTAGTAAACAACGTTGAAACAATTGCTGCAGTTCCTCATATCGTGAATATGACTGGTGATGAATATGCAAAAGTTGGTAATGGTAGAAGTACAGGTACTAAATTAATTTCTGCATCTGGTCATATTAATAAACCAGGTGTTTATGAAATTGAATTAGGTGTTTCTGTTGAAGAGTTTATTTACTCTGATCAATATTGTGGTGGAATTAAAAATGGTAAAAAATTAAAAGCAGTGGTAGCTGGTGGATCTTCAGTTCCTATTTTACCTGCTAATTTAATTTTAAAAACTGCAGCAGGTGAACAAAGATTAATGACGTATGAATCTTTATCTGACGGTGGCTTTGCTACTGGCACGATGCTAGGTTCAGGCGGATTTATTGTTTACGATGAAGACAGTTGCATAGTAAGAAATACTTGGAATTTTTCTAGATTTTATCATCATGAATCATGTGGTCAATGTTCGCCTTGTAGAGAAGGCACTGGCTGGATGGAGAAAATTTTACATAGACTAGAATATGGTCATGGTAAAATGAGCGATATCGATTTATTAGTTGATGTATCTAAAAAAATTGAAGGTAATACTATTTGCCCTTTGGGTGATGCAGCAGCTTGGCCAGTTGCAAGTGCTATTAGACATTTTAGAGATGAATTTGAATGGCATGTTAATGAACCAAAGTTGAGTCAAACACGCAACTTCGGACTTAAGCCAGAGCACGAAGCGATACTAGCTTAGTAATAAAAGAAAAAAGAAAATAGAAAAAAAGAAAATAGTCGAGTGTAGAGTGCATCTCAGTACTCAATACTCAATACTCAATACTCAATAAAGATGGCAGACAAATTAAAAGTGACCATTGATGGTCAATCCATCGAAGTAGAACAAGGAACTACCATATTAAATGCAGCACGCATGATTGGTGGTGAATTAGTTCCACCTGCAATGTGTTATTATTCAAAGTTACAAGGTAGCGGTGGTAAATGCCGTACTTGTTTGGTAAAGGTTTCTAAGGGTTCAGAAAAAGACCCACGTCCGATGCCTAAGTTAGTAGCATCTTGTCAAACTCAAGTGATGGATGGCATGGAAGTGCAGAGTAAATCATCACCTGAAGTTGTCGAAGCAAGAAAAGGTGTAGTTGAAATGTTGTTAATCAATCATCCGCTAGATTGCCCAGTTTGTGATCAAGCTGGCGAATGTGATTTACAAAACTTAGCATTCGAACATGGCACATCTGATACTAGATATGAATTCGATAGAAGAACATTCGACAGAATTGATATTGGTGATAAAATACAACTTCATATGAATAGATGTATTTTATGTTATCGTTGCGTTTACACAGCAGATCAAATTACTGATAATAGAGTACATGGTATTTTAAATAGAGGTGATAAAGCTGAAATTTCTACATACATAGAAAATGCAATTGAGAATGATTTTTCTGGAAACGTTATCGATGTTTGTCCGGTAGGAGCATTAACCGATAAAACTTTCAGATTCAAAAATAGAGTATGGTTTTCTAAACCAGTAGATGCTCATAGAAATTGCGAAAATCCGAAGTGTTCAGGTAAAGTTGTATTGTGGTACAAAGGTGATGATGTTTTAAGAGTTACTGGAAGAAAAGATGTTTACGGTGAAGTTGAAAGCTTCATTTGTAATACCTGTCGATTTGATAAAAAGAAAACTTCTGATTGGGAAATTGAAGGTCCGAGAAAAATCGAAGATACTTCAGTGATAGCTTCAAATCATTATGAGATGCCTCATATGTTGCCGGTTGTTGAAAAAGATCCGGAGTTAATTGAAGCAAACAAAAAGATGTTCAATAAAAATAAAAAGTAAAAAAGAAATCTAATTCTTAGCAATCAGAATTCTAATAAAATTGAAAATGGATATAGCATTAATAATAGAAAAAATAATTTTAATCTCTGTAATACTTGGCGTGAGCTTAGCTATAGCCATGTATACAACATTAGCAGAGAGAAAATTTGCTGGATTTTTTCAAGATCGTGTAGGTCCGAATAGAGCAGGCCCTTGGGGTATATTTCAGCCATTAGCAGATGGTGTTAAATTGTTTACCAAAGAAGAAATCATACCTACACATGCTGGTACTTTCTTGTTTATTTTAGGCCCATCATTGAGTATGTTAACTGCATGTATTACTTCGGCGGTAATTCCTTGGGGACAAGACTTAAACATTGGTGGTAGAATAATAGAATTACAAGTAGCAGATATAAACGTAGGATTATTATACATCTTCGGTGTAGTTTCACTAGGTGTTTATGGTATAATGATTGGTGGTTGGGCTTCGAATAATAAGTTTTCTTTATTAGGTGCTATACGAGCAGCATCTCAAAATATTTCATATGAAATTGCGATGGGTCTTTCTATTATCGCATTGCTAATGGTAACAGGCACTTTAAGTATGAGAGAAATTGCTGATCAACAATCTGGATTAAGTTGGAATGTTTTTTATCAGCCACTAGGCTTTTTAATATTTTTAATTTGTTCGTTTGCTGAAACTAATCGTACACCTTTTGACTTACCAGAATGTGAAACTGAATTAGTGGGTGGCCACCATACAGAATACTCTTCAATGAAATTAGGTTTTTATTTATTTGCAGAGTACATCAATATGTTTGTAACATCCGCAGTAATATCTACTTTATATTTCGGTGGTTATAATTTCCCTGGCATGCATTTAATTTCTAATCCGAATTTAGCTGCCATACTTGGAGTAGTTGCTTTGTTTGCAAAGATTTTATTTTTCATATTTTTCTTTATATGGGTACGTTGGACAGTTCCACGTTTCCGTTATGATCAGTTGATGAAATTAGGTTGGAATATTTTAATTCCATTGTCAATCATCAACATAGTAATTACAGGTTTAGTCATCATCTTAAAAGGATAATTAATAAAACATGAATTCATTAACGAATCGTAAGAAAGTAATTGAGCAGAAGAAGATGAACTTCTGGGAGAGGATGTATTTGCCTGCAATCTTTCAAGGATTAGGAATTACATTAAAACATTTCTTCAGTAAAAAAACTACAATATTTTATCCGGAAGTTGAAAGAGAGTTTTCTGAAAACTTTAGAGGATTGCATTCATTAAAAAGAGACGAAGATGGTAGAGAGCGTTGTACAGCTTGTGGTCTATGTGCATTATCATGCCCAGCAGAAGCTATTACGATGACAGCTGCAGAGAGAAAAAAAGGTGAAGAGCATTTATATAGAGAAGAGAAGTATGCAGCAGTATATGAGATAAATATGTTGCGTTGTATATTCTGTGGTTTCTGCGAAGAGGCTTGCCCTAAAGAAGCTATCTATCTAGATGGCAATATTGCGAAAGCTGATTACAGCAGAGATACATTTATATTCGGAAAAGATAAATTATTAGAACCAACAATAAAATAATGAACGAATCTATTTTTTACCTATTAGGCTTCATGACGGTGTTGTTTGCGCTACTAGTTGTATTCGCAAAGAATCCAATTCATAGTGCATTGTACATGGTAATGACATTCTTTACAATTACTTGTCATTATATTTTATTAAACGCTCAGTTTTTAGCTATCGTAAATTTTATTGTTTACATGGGTGCAATTATGGTACTAATACTTTTTGCAATAATGTTTTTAAATCTTAGCAAAGATGCAGAGCCACATAAATCAACATTAATAAAGTTTGCAGGGGTGATATCTGCCGGACTTTTAATGTTAACTATGTTTGCAGCTTTAAAGCAAACGGCAGGTGGTGATGAAATAAAAAATATTACACAAACTGATATTGGTTTAGTGAAAAATTTAGGTAAGACTTTATTCAAAGATTTCTTGCTTCCGTTTGAGATTGTATCAATATTATTATTGACAGCAATGGTGGGTTCGGTTTTACTAGCTAAAAAAGAAATTAACTAATGGAAAACATAACACAAACTATTCAAACAGTTCCATTAACTCACTATATTTTATTGAGTTCATTGTTATTTGTTATTGGCGTATTAGGAGTTTTAATACGTAGAAATGCAATTGTGATTTTTATGTCAATTGAATTAATGTTAAATGCTGTGAACTTATTACTTGCAGCGTTTTCTGCATTTAGAGGAGACCCGGCTGGACAAATATTTGTATTTTTTATTATGGCAGTGGCGGCAGCTGAAGTTGCAGTTGGACTTGCTATCATCGTAATGATCTACAGAAATACCAGATCAATAGACATTAATTTATTAAACAGATTAAAAGGATAATTGAAGATTTAATCTTCGAAAATTAAAAATATGTTACAACTAATCGCTTTAGTACCACTTTTACCATTGATCGGTTTTTTAATCAATGGAATCGGATATAAGAGAATACCCAAAAGTATGGTGGGCATTATTGGAAGTACAGCAATGTTACTTTCTTTTATAATCAGCTTAGGTATTTTCTTTGAACTACGCAATTCTGAAGTTCAATCACACACTTTCAATTTCTTTCAATGGATCAAAGCCGGAAATTTTGATTTATCGTTTTCGTTTTTAGTTGACCCATTGTCAACATTAATGTTATTGATTGTTACAGGTGTTGGTTTCCTAATTCATGTTTACTCAATTGGATATATGCATGATGATGAAGGATTCGGAAAATTTTTCGCATACCTGAATTTATTTGTGTTCTTCATGTTGTTATTAGTATTGGGTGCTAATTATGCAATAATGTTCATAGGTTGGGAAGGTGTAGGTTTGTGTTCATATTTATTAATTGGATTTTGGTATAAAAATGAATCGTATAACAATGCAGCTAAAAAAGCATTTGTGATGAATAGAATTGGAGACCTTGCTTTTTTATTAGGCATGTTCTTAATCTTTACAACATTCGATTCAATAAATTATAGCAATGTATTTGCACAAGCTGCTGGGTTCAACTCAGGTGATTCAACACTAACAGCGATTGCAATTTTATTATTTATAGGTGCAATGGGTAAAAGTGCTCAGCTGCCTTTATACACTTGGCTACCTGATGCGATGGCTGGTCCGACACCCGTTTCAGCTTTAATACACGCTGCAACCATGGTTACTGCTGGTATTTATATGATTGCAAGATCAAGCATCATTTATGTATTAGCTCCAGTTGCGATGGATTTAGTTGCGATCATTGGTATGATTACAGCGGTGTGGGCAGCATTGATTGCATTAACACAAACAGATATTAAAAAAGTATTGGCTTACTCAACAGTGAGTCAATTAGGTTATATGTTCGTAGCATTAGGTGTGGGTTCTTTCACAGGAGCTGTATTTCATTTAATGACTCATGCCTTTTTTAAAGCATTATTATTCTTAGGCGCAGGTAGTGTAATTCACGCAATGAGTGGTGAGCAAGATATGAGATCGATGGGCGGACTTAAAAAGAAATTACCAATCACATTTTTAACAATATTAATAGGAACCTTAGCGATTGCAGGGGTGCCACCATTTGCTGGCTTCTTTTCAAAAGATGAAATTTTAGCTGCAAGTTTTGGTTATTCAGTTCCTGTATTTATAGTAATGTCATTCACATCTGTGTTGACTGCTTTTTATATGTTTAGAATGTTGTTCTTAACTTTCTATGGCAACTTCAGAGGTACTAAAGATCAAGCGCATCATTTACATGAAAGTCCGAAGAACATGACTATTCCTTTAATGATACTCGCAGTATTATCAACAGTATCAGGTTTCATTGGTTTGCCGGAAATATTCTCAGAGCATCATTCACTAAAAGAATATTTACAAGGTTCGTTTATATTATCAGATGCTAAATTTAGTTTAGAACATCCTTCACATACTTTAGAGTATTCAATTATTGCAGTATCAATAATTTTAGTTGGAGCAATCTTCTTATTTGCTAAAAACAGATATGATAAGAATGAATATTTATTGCCACAAGAAGAATCAAGTATGAGTTTCATGCAAAGAATTTCTTATCGCAAGTTTTATATTGATGAATTTTATAATGCAATAATAACACAGCCATTAAACAAACTATCAGTTTGGTTCTATCAAACAATTGACAAATCTGGTATAAATGGTTTAGTAAATTTAGTAAGTAAAATTACAGTTGAAGGTTCTAAGAATTTAAGAACAATTCAGACTGGCTATACGGGCTTCTACCTATTTGCAATGGTAGCTGGCATAATAATTATTTTGTTGTTGAATTTTATTTTGAGCTAATAGATCAATGATTACACTAATACTTTTAACCTTACCTGTTATTGCAGCTTTAGCCACTTGGTATTCACCAAATGGTAAAGCTAAAAATGTTGCATTAGCATTTACATTGGCTGAGCTAGGTGTAGCATTGTATGCTATGTCGCAACATGTAGCTGATTCGAGCAGTCAGTTTGTTTTTGATAGAAGCTGGATTAGTTCTTTAGGAATTAGATTTAAAATCGGCATGGATGGAATTAGTTTGTTGTTAGTATTACTAACTACATTCTTATATCCATTGATTGTATTATCAACTTCTAAGAGAGCAATCAAAAATGAAAATACATTTTACGCACTAATGCTATTTATGCAAGCTGGCTTAATTGGCGTTTTTGTTTCCTTAGATGCATTCTTATTTTATGTATGTTGGGAAGCAGCGTTGATTCCGGTTTATTTTATCTCAGCAATTTGGGGTGGAGAAAACAGAATAAAAGTTACATTAAGATTTTTCTTATATACCATCTTCGGAAGTTTATTCATGTTAGCTGGTATCATCTATTTATTCTTACAAACATCAGGCTATAAGAATTTTGATTTAAGTTCATTCTACGCATTGAACTTGTCTATCACTGAGCAATCAATTTTATTCTGGGCATTCTTTATAGCATTTGCGATTAAGATGCCAATATTTCCTTTTCACACTTGGCAGCCAGATACCTATACAGAAGCACCTACGCAAGGCACAATGCTATTATCGGGTATTATGTTAAAGATGGGTATTTACGGAGTGATACGTTGGTTACTACCTGTTTTACCAGATGGCGTTGCACAATGGGGCAACTTAGCTTTAGTGCTATCAATAATTGGAATTGTTTACGCATCAATAATTGCGATTAAGCAAACAGATATGAAGAGATTAATTGCTTATTCGTCTATAGCACACGTCGGATTAATTGCTGCAGGTTTATTTGCATTTAATATTCAGTCATTACAAGGCGCGATGATTCAAATGCTGAATCATGGAGTGAGTGTTGTTGCGTTATTTTTTATAATTCAAATTATTGAAGAGAGAACAGGTACAAGAAAAATTGCAGACCTAGGAGGTATTGTTTCAAAAGCACCATTACTTTCTGTATGTTTCTTGATTGTAACTATGGGTGCAGTAGCATTGCCATTAACGAATGGTTTTGTGGGTGAATTTTTATTGATGATGGGTATTTATAAATACAGTGCATGGGCTGCGGCATTCGCCGGACTTACAATAATTCTTGGTGCGGTTTACATGTTAAGAATGTTTCAGTCAGTAATGTTGGGCGAGACAAATTCATTAACAAATAATTTTGCAGATATAAGTGGTTCAGAAAAAGTAATACTTTTTGTTTCAGTAATAGTAATAATTGTGGTAGGAATTTATCCGTCATTTTTATTAAATGTATCAGAAGCATCAATGAATGATTTAATTAGTTTTGTCAATTCAAAGTTGGCAGTTAAGTAGTATTTGATTTTAATTTCATAAATAATGAGCGGTATTATTATTATATCCATTTTAGCAATAGTTGTATTGTTTTTAGGTTTATACAAACTAAATAAAACTATACTGCCTATATCTTTATTAGGTTTGGCTGCTGCAGCTACAACTTATGCGATGGCTTGGAATACGAATATGTATTATTTCAACAACATGATTTTTGTTGATAATTATGCAATAGCATTTTCGATTTTAACAATAGCAGGAACAATGTTAATTTTATTAATGTCGCCTGGTTACTTCGAAAAAATAAGCACCAACGTTGCTGAATATGTAGCCTTAATTCTATTTTCTTTAGTTGGTGTTTTATGTATGGTTTCATACAATGATTTAGCAATGCTATTCATTGGTATTGAGATTATGTCAATCGCAATGTTTGTATTAGCTGGCATCCGCAAAAAAGATTTGGCATCAAATGAAGCAGCATTGAAATATTTTTTAATGGGATCTTTTGCTACAGGGTTTTTACTTTTTGGTATCGCATTAATTTATGGCTTTATAGGTTCATTCAATATTGAAACTATCAGTACTATAGTTACAGAAAGCGGTGGAGATACAGCAGCGCTTTTTGATTTAGGAGTTTTATTGATGATAGTTGGTTTATCATTTAAAGTTTCAGCAGCACCATTTCATTTTTGGGCTGCAGATGTTTATGATGGAGCACCATCATTGATCACAGCTTACATGTCTTCGATTGTAAAAACAGCAAGTTTCGCTGCCTTCTTGAAATTATTTTTAGTTGCCTTCGGTAGCATATATGCTCAATACACTTCTACTTTATGGGCTATTTCTGCATTGACTATTGTAGTAGGTAATTTAATAGCATTATATCAAGATTCATTTAAAAGAATGTTGGCATATTCAAGTATATCGCATGCAGGTTATATGCTAATTGCTATTTTAGCTTTAGGTGATAGTTCATCATCAGCATTATTCTTTTATGCAACAGCTTATACATTTGCTGCAATCGTTGCATTCAATGTTTTAATAAAAGTAAAACAATTAAAAAATTCTGAAAGTTTTGATGCTTTTAACGGCTTAGCTAAAACTAATCCTTTAGCAGCATTTGCTCTCACAATCGCTATGACTTCAATGGCAGGTATACCTTTAACTGCAGGTTTCTTTGGTAAATTTTATTTATTTACAACAGCATTATCTCAAGGTTATACTTGGTTGGTAGTGGTAGCTGTATTAAGTGCCGTTATAGGTATTTGGTATTACTTTAAGGTAATTATAGCAATGTATATGAAAGATTCAGATGACGATGCGGTATTAGAATACAATAGTTCATCGAAATTTGTATTAGTAATAGCTACGTTAATTACAATTGCATTAGGACTCTTACCTGGTCTTTTATCAGCAATATTATAATTTTTGCTTATTTTTAGACACACATGGAGAACACCTTAGAGTTTATAAAGACCTTTTTGCACCCACAAAGTATTATTCAATACGGCGGATTAGCATTGTTATTGTTTATCATTTTTGCAGAAACCGGATTGTTTTTTGGTTTTTTCTTACCAGGTGATTCATTATTATTTGTTGCTGGCTTGATGAGTGGTTCAACTTTATTCGATGTAGATATTGTTACTTTAAATTTATCAATTATAGTTGCAGGTATACTAGGTAATTTCGTTGGGTATTATTTCGGGAAGAAAACAGGTCCGGTTTTATTCAAACGCGACGATTCATTATTCTTTAAAAAGAAACACGCTAATGCAGCCAAAAATTTTTACGATAGATACGGAGGTATGGCTTTAATATTAGGTCGTTTCATTCCGATCATCAGAACATTCGTTCCAATAATGGCAGGAGTTGTAAGTATAGATTTTAAAAAATTTGTATTGTATAACATAGTAGGCTGTGTTGCTTGGGTTGTATCCATGACATTATCTGGATATTTCTTAGGTAGATTGTTCCCAAGTCTTCAAGAGAATTTAGAATACATTGTAATTATTATTATTGCAGTAAGTATGATACCAGTTGTTATTACTTATTTAAAAGAACGTAATAGAGCGAAAAACGATATTGCCTAATGCAATCATTGTATAAATCCATCATATGATTCTCGATATTTTTATAACCGTTTTCTTAGTACTGCTCAATGGTTTTTTCGTAGCTGCAGAATTTGCTATAGTAAAAGTTAGAGCCTCACAAGTTGAACTAAAAGCGAAAACTGGAAATCAAACTGCAAAAATTGCAAAAAATATTCTTGCCAACTTAGATGCATATTTATCGGCAACTCAATTAGGTATAACATTAGCATCATTAGGCTTAGGTTGGATTGGTGAGTCAGTAGTTACAGAAATAATTATTCAAAGTATGAATTTGTTTGGCTTTGAAATAACTTTAGAACTAGCTCATCAAATCGCATTACCTATCGCATTTTTATTAATTACAATTCTTCATATTGTTTTCGGTGAATTAGCACCAAAATCTATAGCTATACAAAGACCTGTAACAACTACGTTTGCAATTGCAATACCGCTAAATGTTTTCTATTATTTATTTAGACCTTTTATTTGGGTGTTGAATGGCTTAGCAAATGTTATATTAAAAAAATTAGGTATATCTCCTATTCATGGTCATGAGGTACATACCTCTGAAGAGTTACAATTGTTATTAGATCAAGGTAAAGAATCAGGTGCGTTAGATTCATCAGAACACGAGTTGATTAAAAATGTATTCGATTTCAACGATCGAACTGTAAAGAAAATCATGATACCTAGAACGTCAATTGTTGCAATTGATATAGATTCAGATTATAAAGAGTTTGTAAATTTTGTAATCAACGAAGGTTATACAAGATTACCAGTATATAGAAATACCATAGATGATATTATTGGTTATATACACGTAAAAGATTTATTAGTAAAAGAATTAAAAGATCAAAAAATCAGACTTTCAGATTTAATTCGTCCAGTATATTTTATTCCAGAGTCAAAAAAAATTGCTGACTTATTATCAGAGATGAAAAATAAGAGAAATCCGAATATGGCTATTGTACTTGATGAATTTGGAGGCACAGCTGGTTTAGTAACTATGGAAGATATTATTGAGGAATTAGTGGGTGAGATTCAAGATGAACATGATGAAGAAAAACCTAAAGTAGTTAAGTTAGGTGACAATGAATATTTGATAGATGCTCAGTCAACTATTAGTGATGTAAATGAATTTTTGCCACATGCATTGCCTGAAGATGATGAGTATGATTCGGTAGCGGGGCTTATGAATGTTGTATTTGAGAAAATACCTGACTTGGGTGAAGAAATTGAATTTTCGGGTTATAAATTTATAGTAACTCAAAAGAAAAGAAATAATGTCGAAATGGTTAAGATGATAGACATTATTGATTTAGCAAGTAAAGAAACTATCTAATTTGTATCTTTAAAGATGCACCTGTTTTATACACCAGATATTAGAACAAATATTTATACTCTTTCAGAAGAAGAAAGTAAGCATTGTATAAAAGTGCTAAGAATGAAAGAGGGAGATGCCGTTTATTTAGTAGATGGCAAAGGAGGGTTTTATCACACTCAAATAGTCGACACACATCCGAAGAAATGCATAGTTGAAGTTCTAGATGTTCAACTAAATTACGGGGCAAGACCCTATCGATTACATATGGCAATTTCGCCATTGAAGTTTGCAGATAGGTTCGAGTGGTTTTTAGAAAAAGCTACAGAAATTGGTATCGATGAAATTACTCCTATCATCACAAAAAGATCTGAGAAAAAAGAACTTAAAATAGATCGTGCAAATAAAATTGTTGAATCTGCTATGAAGCAGAGTGTGAAAGCCTATCATCCGACTATTAATGATGCAGTACTTTTTAATGATTTTATCAAAGATGATTTTTCAAATACAATAAATATGATTGCTCATTGTTTAGAAGATGAGAAGAAAAGTATTTTTGAAATGAAAAATCAAGTAGCAAATTATTTAATTCTAATCGGACCTGAAGGTGATTTTACTGAAGATGAAATTAATTTAGCGAAGTCTAAGGGATTTCAAGCAGTTACTTTAGGTAATGAAAGATTAAGAACAGAAACCGCAGCCATTTCTGCATGTGTAATGTTTTCAGCTATGTCGAATTTATGAGAAAGCTAGTTTTTATATCAGTAATTATATTAAGCTTGGGCTTCATTTCATTTAGTGTACCAGGATATAAAATTGCCAGATTGAAATATGGCGGTGGAGGTGATTGGTATTCATCGAGAACAGCATTGAAAAATTTAATTAATTTTTGCAACGAAGAGTTGAACACAAACATTCATTCTGAAGAGCAAATTGTTGAACCTGGTTCAATTGAAATTTTTAACTATCCATATATTTTTGCAACTGGCCATGGAAATATAATTTTTAGTGACGATGAAGCAGAAAACCTTCGAAAATATTTAATCTCTGGAGGTTTCTTGCATCTATGTGATAATTATGGAATGAATAATTATGTGCGAATAGCAATGAAGAAAGTTTTTCCTGAATTAGATTTTGTTGAATTGCCTTTTGACCATCCTATTTATCAGAAACCATATAAGTTTAATGGTTTACCTAAAATACATGAGCACGATGGTAAAAGACCACAAGGATTTGGCATTATATATAAGGGTCGATTAGTATGTTTCTATGACTATGAAGCTGATCTAGGTAATGGATGGGAAGATTTAGGCACTTACCCTAATGATACGCAAGACAAGCACGAAAAGGCTCTTAAAATGGGCGCAAATATTATTCACTATGTACTTACAAATTAATTGGTATTTTTGAATTATGTATCACGTAAACGTAAATAAAACAAGCACTTTCGATATTAATGTTGAGAATAACAGCATTAAACTTAATGATGAAGAAAAAGATTTTTCAATAGTTAAGGTATCAGATAATACTTATCATGTTTTATCAAACAACCAATCATATAATGTTGAGTTGTTAAATATAAATTCAGAGAATAAGACAGCTGTGTTAAAAGTGAATGGTAACAAATACGAGTGCGAGATAAAAGATCAATTCGATGATTTGTTAAAGAGTCTAGGTTTAGATAATTTAAATACTGTAAAAGTAAATGATATCAAAGCACCAATGCCAGGCTTAGTATTAAAGACATTAATTGAAGAAGGCCAAGAATTCAAAAAAGGTGATAATCTTTTAGTTCTTGAAGCCATGAAAATGGAAAATATTTTGAAAGCACCGGTTGATGGTGTTGCTAAAAAAATAAAAGTAAAATCGGGCGATAAGGTAGAAAAAAACGAAGTGCTTATTTTATTAGCCTAATATACTTTTAATAAAATATCCGAATACATGTGGGAATAAAATAGTTGTGACAATCCAACCATTCACAGCTCCCCAAAAATGTGCTTCATGATTTATATGATCAGATTGATTCTTTGAAGCATACATACAATAAGCTAAATACAGTAATGCAAAAATAAATGCAGGTATGCCAATTGGTATAAAAAACAAGTATATCTTACTATGTGGATCAAATAATATATAGCTGAACAGCACCGAAGAAATTGCACCAGAAGCACCTAATGAGTAGTAAGAACTATTGTTTTTGTTTTTAAGTATACTACTAATATCACTCAATACAATACCTGAAATATATATTAATGCAAACTGCCAATGCCCTACAATTTTCTCTAAGCTAAACGAAAAGAAAAAATAACTCAGCATATTAAAAATTAAATGATTGAAATCAGCATGTATAAATCCGGATGTTAGTATAGTATAATATTTTTTCTTTCTGTGAATACTATATGGGTGAAGCATCATCCCTCTAAAGGCATTTGAATCGCCATAAAAACCATAAAGTGAAGTCAGTATAGTAAATACAAATATTAATGATGATACAGGGGTGTAGCGTATGATGTCTTCCATTATTTTTCTAATCTATAAACTGGGTATCTCATAAATGTTTTTTCAAAGTATTCACTCGATTTATAAATATACTCTAATTGCGCGTATTTGTTTTTAGCAAATTCAGCATCTTCTGTTTTTTTCTTTTCGAATTTATCATTTAAGTCTTTATTGTTTTTTAAAAGTTCTGCAGCAGTATCTTCAAAAACATAATCAGAGAAATGTTCTTTTTGTCCTAAGATTGCATCGAAAAAATTCCAGTTAAAATATGAATCTACAGCTTCTGGCTCTAGTGTTTCAACAATGTATCTGTTTTGAAATTGATCAGTATAAATTATAAAATCACCTTTACGAACTAATATTTGCATTTCTTTTTTATTGAGCTTTATATTTGAATGCAAATAATGACCTTCATATGGTTTGTTGACTGTTTTGAAATCTTCAATATAATAAACTGAAACAGTCATCAAGGTGTCTTTTTTTACTCGTTCAAATTTTACTTTATTCAATACCATTCGATCTATCACTTGATCCCAAGCAAATGGTATAATATAAGCTTTTGGTTTTACTACAGAAGTTGTAGGTATATATTTATTATAGAATTTTACATCTTTCTCAAAAGGTTTTTTTCTATCATAGAATAATCGATTGTAATCACCAATTTCTGATTTTTTATAACTCGATTCGTATCCTTTAAATTTTAAGATTTGATGTGAGCTGGTATCTAATTTCCAATTGAGATTAAATTTATCTTGTAATGCTACATCTGCATCGGCAACTAATTTATTTGTTGTAATTAATTCATAGTCTTTGTTTGCAATTTTTAAACACGATAATAAAAATGCATAAGAACCCTCTACTCTTTCTGAATACGATTTTAACATATGCGTTTCTAATGTGAATCCGATTACGTTAAAGAGAGTAGAATAACCTGTGGCATACCTCGGACTTTCATAAAATGCTGGCCAACCTGTTTCGGGTTTATCTGTCCAGTTATTGACATACGGCACTGCATCAAATTTTTTATCTTTCAATTGCTTATTTAGTTCTGGCATAAAAACATCGTACTGATAATCTGCAATTGTAGTATTCAGTTTATCTCGCTGTGTAGCAATATAGGTTACAATATGTTGGTAGTCGGCACCATTGCTGGTATGGGTGTCGATAAATAGATGTGGACTTGCGTAGTGAAATATTTCTGTAAAAGCTTTCGCATTTTTTGAGTCTAGTTTTATAAAATCTCTATTTAAATCTAAATTTTTATTGTTTGCTCTGAAGCCGTATGATTCTGGACCGTTTTGATTAGCTCTAGAATATGAATTTCTATTTTTTGAACCATCAACATTATAGATTGGTATTATGTATAAATTTGCATGATCTAGCAAGTTTACTAAATCTTTTATTTCGTACTTATTTTTGAAATATTTTATCTCTGTGTGTTTTTCATTATTTAATAGTTCTAAAATGTTTTGACAAAGAATAATGCTGGCATCTATTCCCTCAGGTTCGCCTGGGTGAATTCCATTATTTATAAGGATGTTTACTTTATTTTGAGATTTTGATAGTTTTTTTATTTCAACTACATGTAAAGGTTCAGCAGCATCTGTATACGGAAATTCAATTATTTTAAGTTCATCGTACTTTTTTGCCAACTTTTTATAATGAGATATTGTTGTTTCATATGTTGGAGTTTGATTTCCATTACTTAAATTGTAAGGAATTTCAAGACTTTGTGAATGAATTTGAGTGTTGCTGAATACGAATACTAATATCAAAAAGAGTTTGTTTTTCATGTTATTGCTAATATTTTATAAATAAAATAAATTTATAATTAATAAATATATAAATAAAAGTTTATACATTTGCAGATATATATAAACGAATAAATAGGTTAGAAATAGATAAAAAATGAAAGAATTGCCCATTTTAACTCCTTTACAGAGGTTTATAAGGTTATTGAATGTTGAAAGGAGTGAACTATACAGTATTTATTCTTTTGCGATTTTTAACGGACTTATAAACCTGACCATACCTTTGGGTATACAATCTATCATTAATTTGATCGGTGGAGGTATTGTTTCTAGTTCATGGTTAATTTTGGTATTAGTTGTAATTATAGGTGTAGCATTAAGTGGAGTATTGCAGGTTTACCAATTATCAGTTAATGAGAATTTACAACAAAAGATATTTAGTAAATCAGCATTTGAGTTTGCCTTTAGAATACCTAGACTAAAAACAGAGACAATTGATAAATATTATATACCTGAGATGGTGATGCGTTTTTTTGAAACAGTTACCATTCAAAAAGGTATGTCTAAAATATTGATAGACTTCTCTACTGCGTCATTACAGGTGTTATTCGGATTAATTTTACTTTCAATATATCACCCATCATTTATAATATACAGCGGTTTGTTTATTGGTATTGTTGTATTGTTAATAAAATTAACGGGTAATAAAGGTTTACAATCTGCTTTAAAGGAGTCAAATTATAAATATGAGATAACTAATTGGTTAGTAGATATTGCTAGAAATATGGAGTCATATAAAATGGCTGGCAATACCACTCTTCCGATGGATAGAACAGATGATTTGTTGTCAAAATATTTGAATGCCAGAAAAACTCATTTCAAGATCTTGAAATTCCAATATTCAAACTTGATTCTTTTCAAAGTTTTAGTTACTGCAGGTTTATTATTGATAGGTGGCTTATTAGTAATAGATCAACAAATGAATATTGGTCAATTCGTAGCATCAGAAATTATAATTATATTATTGTTATCATCAGTTGAGAAATTAATTTTCAGTATGGAGACTATCTATGATGTGTTAGCAGCAGTAGAGAAGTTGGGTGGCGTAAATGATTTAGAATTAGAAAATCAAGGAGGTAGAGAAATAAATTTTGAAAATGTTGATGCAATAGATATAGAATTAAAAAACTTCAATTATAGATTTTTATATGAATCAGATTATGTATTAAAAAACATTAACCTAGAAATAAAGGCAGGCGATAAAGTATGTTTAGCTGGTTATAATGGTTCTGGTAAGTCAATGTTGATGCATGTTATTGCCGGACTTTACTATGATTACGAGGGTTCAATTAGTTTTAATTCATTTCCATTAAGTAATATTAAACTAGATCATTTGCGTTCGCAAATTGGAAGTTCTTTTGCAAAAGAAGATATAATACAAGGTGCCATACTAGATAATATATGTATGGGAAGAAACATAACTTTTGAAGAAGTATTAAAGATTTCGGAAATTATTGGATTGCATGAATATATTCAATCATTAGAAAAAGGGTATGATACATTCTTGCATCCAGAGGGTATAAGATTACCGAAAAGTAGAATTTTGAAAATTAAATTGGCAAGATGTTTAGTTGGACATCCGAAGTTAATATTAATAGAAGATCACTTTAATTTGTTAGAGAAAAAATACAAAGAACAGCTATTAGATTTTATTTTAGATAATAATAAATGGACAGTTGTAATTGTTTCAAATGATATTGAGATAGCAAATAGGTTAGACTATGTAGTTGCATTAAATGAAGGGTCTATTCTTGATATTGGCAGCGTAAAAGAATTGAGTGGAAAAGAGTGGTTTAAAACAATTATAAAATCTTAGTGCTATGTTGAATATAAGTGAAAATAAAGTAGATCAATATATAGATCCTAAGAAGTTTAAGTCTTGGAAGGAGATAAAAAGTTCAAGGCCCGAAAGAATTTTTGCGAGGCTATTGGGAATATTTTTCTCATTCATTTTTATTATAATGTTTTTGCCATGGACTCAGAACATCAGAAACCGTGGGTATGTAACAACATTAAATCCGAATCAAAGACCTCAAACTATTAACTCGATTATAGCGGGTAAAATTGAAAAATGGTATGTAAAAGAAGGAACCAGAGTTAAAAAGGGTGACACTTTAATGGTGATTTCAGAGATTAAAGACGACTACTTTGATCCACAACTTTTAGATAGAACTCAACAACAAATAAATTCCAAAAAATTATCTGTAAGCTCATATGTAGAAAAAATAAAAGCCTTAGATAATCAAATTGACGCCTTGACTAAAACACAGGCCTTAAAATTGGAGCAAACGAAAAATTATATTGAGCAAGCATATCTAAAAATTAAAACTGATAGTATAGAACTAGAAGCTGCTAATACGAATTATTCAATTTCTGTAGAACAATTACAACGAATGGAGAAATTGTATAAAGACGGATTAAAATCTTTAACAGATTTAGAAACTAGAAAATTAAAATTACAAGAAGCTCAAGCGAAAAAAATATCTGCCCAAAACAAATTATTGACTTCTAGAAATGAATTAATAAATTCTAAGGTTGAGTATAATTCAATTCAAAATCAGTACTTAGATAAATTATCAAAAGCAGAGTCTGATAAATATACTGCCATGTCGTCGTTATATGATGCAGAGATTGATGTTACGAAAATGCAAAATCAATTTTCAAATTATTTAGTACGCGCAGGTAATTATTATATCATATCTACACAAGATGGATTTATAACTAAGTTATATAAGAGTGGTATAGGTGAAACAGTAAATGCAGCTGAGCCTATTTTAAGCATTATGCCTGCTAGTTTCAATTTAGCAATTGAGATGTATGTTTTACCTCAAGATATGCCTTTGATACAAGTAGGTTCAAAAGTAAGAATGGCATTTGATGGTTGGCCTGCAATAGTATTTAGTGGATGGCCTAATACTTCTTATGGTACTTTTGGTGGCAAAGTAGTTGCTATAGATAATATCATATCTGACAACGGCAAATATCGTGTAATGGTATCACAAGACCCTGATGAGCAAAAATGGCCAGAAGAAATAAGAATTGGTTCTGGTGCGTCTTGTATTACTTTGTTTAAGGATGTCAAAATCGGATACGAAATTTGGCGAAACTTAAATGGTTTCCCTCCTGATTATTATAAAGAATTAAAAGAAATTTCAACAGACAAGAATGATCAATCGAAGTCGAAAAATGAAAAATAGATTAGTTATTCTTTTTTGTTTACTTGCTTTACAATTGAATGCAAAAGACAGTACAGTAGTGTTTGGTCCGAATGCATTTCTATATTATTTAAAGAACTATCACCCAATTGCAAAGCAAAGCAATTTGATTATAGAAAATGCTAAGTCTAACTTATTGAAATCAAGAGGCGGATTTGATCCGAAATTGTATTCTAGTTTAGATGAAAAAAACTTTGACGATAAAAATTATTATTCATTTCTAGATGCAGGCTTAAGAATACCAACTTGGTATGGTGTAGAATTCAAAACTAACTTTCAACAAAATACAGGCACAAACATAAATCCAGAAAATCAAATGCCATATAACGGTTTAGCACAAGTAGGTGTTGACTTTTCTGTATTGCAAGGTTTATACATTGATGAAAGAAGAACAGCTTTAAAGCGAGCAAAGTTATTTTTAAAGTATTCAAATTTTGAACAACAAGCTTTATTGAATGATTTAATATTGGAGGGTATGACTGCTTATTGGAATTGGGTAGCAGCTTTTTATCAATTAGAGGTACAAAGCCAAGCTGTTCAATTATCATTCGTAAGATATCAATCTATTAAATCTAGCTTTATATTAGGTGATCAGCCTGCTATTGATACATTAGAATCATACATTCAGTATCAAACAAGGTTATATGCTAAAATTCAATCAGAGCAAAATCTAATTGAAAAGCAATTAATACTATCTACTTATTTGTGGAACGACAATGATGAGCCATTAGAAATAAGTAGTAAAATTATTGCGCCCGCTTATAATGATAAACAAAACTTAAAATTAGTAGATAGTATTATCAATACAGTATACTTCGTTTCTGAGCAACATCCAGAGTTAAAAAAATACGAATTCAAATTATTAGACTTAGAGCTAGAGCGTAAATTAAAAGCGGAGAAACTAAAACCAAATCTAGATGTAAAATATAATTTCTTGAATGAACCAGTAAATTCTGTGCCTTGGGATGGATTGAATTCACAAAATATAAAATGGGGAGTAACATTTAGTTATCCGATTTTATTAAGAAAGGAAAGAGGAGATCTGCAACAGACAAAAATTAAAATTAAAGAGACTGATTGGCTGAGAGATTTAAAAAAATTAGAACTACAAAATAAGTTAAATACAATTCAATCAGAATTAGTAAATACACAAAATCAATTACAATTATATAATTCTGTAGTTGTAAATTATCAGTTGATGTTAAATGCTGAATTAAGCAAATTCAACAATGGTGAAAGCTCTGTATTTTTAATTAACTCTCGAGAGATTGCTTTAATACAAGCACAATTAAGCTTAATTAGTTTAACAGCAAAATACCAACAGCTTTATGTTAAGAAACGTTGGGCTGTTGGTAATTTATATGAATAGAATTATTGCTTAATAATTTTATGAGTGTTGCTAGAAGTCTTAAGAATTAACATTCCAGCATCTATATTTTGCAAATCAATTTTATTAATACCGTTATTTAATTCTCCAGTGAGCATTAACTTACCTATTGAATTAAATAATTGAAATGTATCTTTTCTATTTGATTGAATAAATAGATGATTTGAAGTGGGATTCGGATAAATCTTTATATCATTCAACTTATTGTTTTCAACTCCAACAATTGTTTTATTTATTACAAATCTTAAATTAAAATTCGACTGTACTAAAGAAAAGTCTGTATTAAATTGAATTGTAGCATCAAAGATACCTGATGTATCTTTTGTGTAAATAGTAAGCGGTAAATAAGCTGCTTCACCAATATTAATATTTAATGAATCGAAATTCATTTTTACGAAATCGATAGTTGAAATACCGTTTGAAATCTTGACGTTCTTATTCCCATTATTTATGATAGGTACATAAATTGTAACTGAATCAATAGTGTCACTTAATGTTAAAACTTGTATAGAATCTAAATAGTAAATTGAAGGTGCTATTGTAGTATTAGATGTGCCAATAATTTTTGTGATTCTCTCTATGAATTGTGGGTAATCAATAAAGGGATTTCTATTTTTTTGCAATAATGAAATATCATCATTTCGCTTTTTTTCAATTGCACTTGGAGTATACTGATTATGCCAAGTTCTTAAAATACTTTCTTGAGGCGCAAAATGATTTGCATAATCAGAATAACGAATTACGAAATACATCATTGCTCTAGCTACATTCCCTTTATGTACGTCACGAGGTTCGTATAAATTATTAGAGCCTAAATGCGAAGGAAAATTAGTTGCATCGTTCTGATAAGGTGTAGTTGCAATACCAAATGGATAGTTGCCTCTGCTATTATTCGCGTTGGCATCCGTAGGAAATAAATGGTATAAATCTGAGCGCATTGGTTCATCTTGATTGAAGAAGCCTTGAGGGAATGTATGTTCAGTATTAAAACTTGCAGAATTTTGCGCATCTGTTCTGTCAGTATATCCAACAGCTTTTCTACCTGTATAAACACACTCTAAAGTGTTCACACTTGCTCCTTGTCCGTTTATTTTTTGATTATCAAACTCCATAAACATTTTATCACGCGCCGTATTATAACCTAAAGAAACATAGCCAGCACTGATAGTAGATTTCAACGCAGCTTTCAATGCATCTTCAGTTTTGTTTTCAGTTTGATTGTAATAAACTTTCGAATACTTCCCCTGCCCGCTTAAATCAATACTAATAGAATATGCACTCGGTTCGGTTATGATTAATAATTCAGAATTATGTAAAATATTATGCTTCGGATGGAAGTAAATTTTAACAGCTGCAGAATCATTTGCATCGATAACTATACTTTTGAAATTTGAAGAGAATGCATAAGATGAGTAGGACTTAAAAAATACAAGACTATCGATCTTAATAGCATAAGTGCTATTATTTTTAACGTAAAATATTGCACTATCAATTGATAATTCATTTGTCGCATTAAATGCAATACTATTCTTATTAGAAGTAATTTGCGATATAGCTGAGTTTGAAAAGATGATCAAACAAACTATGGCAGTATATTTTGATATAAAATTCATGCACAAATTTACAATTATCTGTAACATTATTCGTATAAATTACTCTAGCTTAAAGAAATGTATTAAATTGTGCCTTTTAAAAAATCGAATAAAAATTAATAGATATAATGAAAAAACAATTACTATTTGCTTCTGCATTAATAGCAGGTGCTATTATGATTAATTCATGTGGCACAAAATCAGAAACAATTAAAGGTATTGATATTGCTAATATTGATACTACCGTAAGAGCTCAAGATGATTTCTATCATTTTGCTAATGGTTTGTGGCTAAAAAACAACCCAGTTCCAAGTACAGAAACTAGATGGGGTTCATTTAGCATATTAATAGACAATACATTCAAAAAATTGAGAGTATTGCTAGATGAAGTTTCTTCTAAAAATGCTGAAAAAGGAACTAACGAACAAAAGGTTGGTGATTTTTACGCATCGGCAATGGATTCGGCGGGTATTGAAAAAGCCGGACTTTCAGTGTTGAAGGCAGAGATGGATGAGATAGCTGCAATCAAAACAAAAGATGATGTATTGAAGAGCAC